>OLQH01000046.1_pt1 | contig 136016 bp, 120 predicted proteins | sample 1672671 | NCBI WGS metagenome assembly OLQH01 (sample SAMEA3136712, study PRJEB25190) | human gut metagenome | reverse complement strand
CCCCATATATACTGGGGAATACATATCAAAATTTGCGTAAACTACAATCAGCACACGGGGGAGCGGATCCGGGAATGGTGGGGCTTAATGGACTGGAGGAAAAGGAAATCAATCTGAAGATAGCCTGTAAACTGGAACGCGTACTTACAGATAAGGGGTATCAGGTGGTAATGACACGAAAGAAAGATCAGGGGCTTTATGATGCTTCTGCGCCAAATAAAAAATCTCAGGATATGCAGAGGCGGATCGCCTTTCTGGAAAATGCTTCTCCTGTGCTGACTGTCAGTATTCATCAGAACAGCTATTCTGACCCGGATGTCAGGGGACCGCAGGTCTTTTATTATGAAAGCTCCCAGGAAGGAAAAAGACTGGCACAGGAAGTACAGGAGAGTATGAACCGGAAACTGAATCCTCAAAAACCGCGTACCATAAAGGGAAATACCAGCTATTACCTTTTGAAAAGAAGTAAGGGAACACTGATCATTGCAGAATGTGGTTTCCTGACAAACCCGGAGGAGGCTGCTCTTCTTCAGAAGGAAGAATACCAGCAAAAGGTTGCTCAGGCAGTTGCGGATGGTATAGAGTCGTACCTCAGCAGCAGGAAATAAAAAAGAAAATCGCTGTATCCTTTAAATTTACCAGAGGAGACGGCGATTTTTGTATTTTCAGAATCAGGATACTTTGGTATACTGTTAATGATCAAATTAACAGAAAAATAAAAACAGAGGAGTATGTATGACTGGGATTTTGTATCTGATCCTGGGAAGTCTTTGCGGAAAAGAGCTTGCAGAGATTTTTGTGGGACAGAAGAAAACCGGAAAAAATAACAGGATCTGGCTGGTTCTGCCAGGAGCATTTGGAGTTGGAATGCTTGCTTTTGGCTGGGTAACGTATCTCATTGCCTGGGCTGCCAGCGCCGCAGGAGCAGACAAACCGCTGATATACGGAAACCTGCTGACAATGGCTGCAGGAGCTGTTTTTCTTTTGGGCATCTATATTCAGAGATACAGGAAAAACAAAAGGATTTTTACAGATAAGGGTCTGGTTGAGGATAAACAGCTGTTTTGGAAGGAACTGATATTTTTTTCTGTGCTGTTTGTATTTCTTACCTGGATCATGTTCTATGTATTTTACATAAAGGACGGGATTCTGTATTCAGGATTTACCGTGTTCGGTGATTATGCGCCCCATACGGCAATGATGCGGTCTTTTTCTTTGCAGAATAATTTTCCTACCCAGTATCCTCATTTTGGAGGACAGGACGTAAAATATCATTTTATGTTTCAGTTTCTTGTGGGAAATCTGGAGTTTCTGGGACTCCGGCTTGACATTGCTTACAACGCCGCAAGTATTCTGGCGCTTCTGGGATTTCTTATGCTGCTTTACAGTATTGCCAGACATGTTGTGGGAAGTGGAAAGGCAGGAGTGCTGACGGTTCTCTTTTTCTTTTTCCGCAGCGCGCTGACTTTTTTTCAGTTTCTGTGGGAGCATCTGCGCGCCGGAGATCTGCTCCAGGTACTGCAGGAAAACACTTCATTTATCGGATATACAACAAATGAAGACTGGGGACTGTGGAATTTTAATGTATATCTGAATCAGAGACATCTTGCCTTTGGACTTCTGATCGTGGCTCTTGCTGTGTGGATGTATCTGGACTGGGTGGAACAGGGATGCCGCCATAAGGAGAAAGGGCTTGTGTGGTTCAGGAACAGGCTTTTTTCAAAGGAGGCATGGAAATGCAGGTATGTGGAAAACGCGCTGGCAGCAGGCCTTCTCATCGGCATGACTTCCTTCTGGAACGGAGCGGCTGTTATTGGAGGACTTCTGATTTTAATGGGCTTTGCTGTGTGCTCAGACGGTAAGCTGGACTATCTGATCACAGCTGTTACGGCTGTTGTATTTTCGGTTCTTCAGACCAGACTTTTTATGAAAGGCTCTTCTGTGGAGGCTGCCTTTCAGTGGGGATTTATCGCAGAGGATAAAAGCGCTGCAGGCGTCCTTTGGTATCTGATCCAGATGAGCGGCATCTTTTTTGTGGGAGCGCTGATTTTATTCTTTTTCTACAAAAAAAGGCTTCAGCGGGCAGTTCTTGTAAGCTGTTTGTTTCCACTTGTATTTGCCTTCAGCTTCTCCCTGACACCGGATATTACTGTGAATCATAAATACATTATGATTTCCTATGCATTTCTGGCAATGTTCTGGGCAGGAGCCGTGTGCCTTCTGTTCCGGAAAAAATGGCAGGGCCGTATTCTTGCAGCAGTGCTTACAGTGTGTCTGACGATCACGGGAATTTATGATTTTGTGATCATAGTAAGAGATAACGGGCCGGGACACAGAGTAACGGTAAATACAAACAGCAGTCTTACAGACTGGCTGGCACAAAATCTGGACAGCCGGGATCTGATCCTGACGCCGGAATACAGCATCAGTGAAGTGACAATGGCCGGAGTGATGATGTATCTGGGCTGGCCCTATTATGCATGGTCGGCAGGATATGATACCTATGGCCGGGCGGAAAACGCAAAGGAAATTTATACTTCCCGGGATCCGGAGAGGGTAAAGAGTCTTGTTCAGCAGGAGAGGATCACCTATATTCTTTTTGAAGAGGGAATGACTTTTGAAGAAGAAACCTGCATAGAGACTACGATTAAATCAGTATACAGGCTGGCATACCAGTCGGAAGATGGGAGAATCAGAATTTATGAAACCTGATATAATAAAAAAAGTAACAATAAGGGCAGTTCCTGCAGCCGTTCTTATAGCATTGTCTGCATATCTGCTGAAAGGAGACGTATGGACTTTCTGGACCTGGTATCTTCTTGCAATGGTTCTGGGAATTGTGACCATGCCTCTGACAGGAAGGCTTTTCCGGGAATTTGACGATAAGGGCTGGATGTTTTCCAAGGTTCTGGCAGTGGTTGTCACAGGATTCGGAACCTGGTTTCTCGTTGCGGTCAAACTTTTGAAATTCACTTCACTGACCTGTATCGGGGTGACTTTGGCCTGTGGGGCCGGCTGTCTTTTGCTTGGAAAAGCGCAGCATAAAAAAGGGATCGAGTGTCTTCCGGTAAATCATCTGGATCTGGTGTACTGGGAGGAAATCCTGTTTTTTGTTTTTTTCCTTCTGTGGACTTATCTGGCAGGATTTCATCCTGCGGCATACGGAACAGAAAAATTTATGGATTATGGGTTTATGGAAGCCATGATGCGAAGCACCACTCTTCCGGCAGTTGACCTGTGGTATTCAGAGGGAAATATCAACTATTATTATGGCGGCCAGTATTTTGCAGTATTCCTTACAAAGCTTTCCGGAACCAGCGTGGAGTTGACCTATAACCTGATGCGCACCTTTGTGGCAGGACTTGCCTTTTCCCTTCCGTTTTCTCTTATATACCAGATGACCAGGGACAGAATGGGAAAAAGAGCTGCAGGCGCAGTGGGATGGAGAAGATATTTTCCTCAGATCACAGGCGTGGTGGCGGGAATTTCTGTTTCCATTGCCGGAAATATGCACTATGTGGTTTATGGACAGGTGCTTCCTTTTCTTCAGAAACTGACAGGACAGGAGCCGGACAGCTACTGGTTTCCTGACGCGACAAGATATATTGGTTTTAACCCGGATGTTCCGGATAAGACAATTCATGAATTTCCCTGCTATTCGTTTGTTCTGGGAGATCTTCATGCCCACGTGGTCAATATTATGTTCGTCCTTCTGTTATTGGGACTTTTATATGCCTGGATAAAAATGGTACGGAAAAAAGATTTTGTTCTGGGACAGCCGGGGACAGGGGAATTCTGGGGAAAACAGCTTTTCATGCCTCAGATCCTTCTGGCGGCAGTGCTTCTCGGTATGTTCCACTGGACGAATTTCTGGGATTTTGTTATTTACTTTGTGGTAACAGGAGGAGTTGTACTTTTTACCAATATTGTTCTGATGAAAGGTCAGACCAAATGGATCCTTGGAGTTACGGCGGCTCAGGCAGCAGAGGTTCTGGCTGTGGGAACCGTGGTGATTCTTCCTTTTACCCTGAATTTTGAGACAATGGTCCAGGGTGTGGCGGTGGCCCAGTATCATTCCCTTCCTCATCAGCTTTTGATCCTGTGGGGGCTTCCGGCGATTCTGACTGTGATTTTTGTGATCGTTCTTCTGGTGGAAAAGCTCAGCGGCGCAAAGCATAAGACGATTTTTCATTTTATGGAATCTCTGAAGCTTCCGGATCTTTTTGCAATGATCATGGGGCTGTGTGCCATTGGACTGGTACTGATCCCGGAGCTTGTGTATGTGCGGGATATTTACGAAAACGGAAATGCCCGTGCCAATACCATGTTCAAGCTCACGTATCAGGCATACATTATGTTTGGAATGACAATGGCTTATGTGATTTTCCGGCTGATGGTGATTTCCTACAAAAAATTTTTAAAGGCAGCCGCAGGGGTGGCTCTGATCCTTCTTGTGTGGACCTGGGGATATTTTGGAAACAGCGTCAGCTCATGGTTTGGAAATGTGCAGGATCCCTCCCAGTATAAAGAGCTGAATGCCACGGCTTTTCTGGAAACGGACTTCCCTGAAGACGCAGCCGGAATACGATGGCTGAAAAAAAATATTACCGGATCTCCGGTGGTTCTGGAGGCAAACGGGGACAGCTATACAGAGTATGAGCGTGTATCAGCAATGACCGGCCTGCCCACAGTTCTTGGATGGTATGTCCATGAATGGCTGTGGCGGAATGATGTGGCGGATCTGAATACAAAGAGCGGAGATATTGAGCTGATCTACACCTCACAGGATGAAAAACAGGTAAAGGAGCTTGTGGAAAAATATGATGTTTCCTATATTTTTGTAGGTTCCTGTGAGAAAAACAAATATGGAGAAAATCTGAACCATGAGCTTCTTCGCAGCCTGGGAGAGACTGTGTTCCAGGATGGAAGTTCAGGAACCTATATTGTAAAAGTCGGATAGGGGAAGATAATAAGTAAGGAATGATTAGTGCCTAAGAGGGAATATTTAGTAATAAATAGAATAGTTTTGAGTAGATTAAAGTTCTTCTGTGATGATACAAAAATCATAGAAGAACTTTTTTTGTGTATTCAAATAATACTTAACATGAATAAAACGGTTATTTTAAAAGAATTAATAAAATCAGAAATATATTGTATATACAGTTGATGGATATTTAAACCATAAGAGGACAATAAATAGTTTTGTATGGTACAATGATATGGAATCTAAAAGGGTGTTTCCTAGGAAAGGACTACAATATGATGAAAACTCCAAAATCATACCTGAATAATTATATAAAAGAAGAACTTCTCGCTGCTTTTGACAGTCAGGATGTATGTGTAAGTTACAGTGGGGATTATCAGAAAGGAACTTTGACTCAGGTGCATAATTCCTGTGAATTATTATTTGTGGAGGAAGGTGGGGCGGATTATCAGATTAATGATAAGGTGTATTCTGTAATGCCCAATACAGTATTGATCATTGGGGCTACGGACAGGCATCATTTTCATTTTACCAAGGTTCCCTATGTGCGCTATGGACTGACGCTGATGCCGTCATTTCTGCAATCGCTTCCTATTGTCAATGGATATATGAGCATTTTTCAGACACAATCACCTGAGCAGCATTGTAAATTATCCGGTATAGATTCCGCGGTATTCCAACGTATGATTAAAATTCTGTGGGAGCTGAGAGAGGAAACAGAAAATAAAAGTGGTGACAGTGGAAATATGGTTTATGCACTTTTGATGGAAATGACTATTTTGCTAAAACGCCTGCTCCAGGTAGAAAGCCAGGAAAATAACAGCACTTATAATTCTATGAATGAGATCAAGGCATATATTGATCTGCACTATCATGAAGAATTAAGTCTTTCAAAATTAAGTAAACAATTCTTTCTTCAACCCAATACAATCAGTAAGAATTTTCGAAAAATATGGGGGAAGAATATTAATTATTATATTAATTCTGTACGAATTACTAATGCAGTGAGGATTTTGGATACAGAAAATATAAGTATTACAGAATTATCAGAGAGAGTTGGATATGACAATGTAAATACTTTTCTCAGGCAGTTTAAGGAAAAAATGGACGTGTCTCCTCTTCAGTATAAAAAGAGAAACAGGAGTTTGACAGAGAACCGTGATTTTTTTGCCAGCCGTCGAGAAGGGGAAAGGAAGGAGGAATAAGAGGTGGGACGGATAGAGCATTATTTGAATGCATATGAGGAGGATGCGCATAATGTAGCGTTGAATAATCAGAATGTATATGTAAGCTACAGTGGGGATTACAAAGCAAATCCTATATTTCATGTGCATAATTCCTGCGAGCTTTTATTCTTTGAAGAAGGGGAAGGCTTATATAAAATTAAGAATATGGATTATGAGGTAGGGAAAAACAGTATTTTAATTATAGGGGGTGCAGATCCTCATTTTCGGAAGTTTACTCGTACTCCATGTATTCGTTACGGTTTGACGGTGATGCCGTCTTTTCTTCAGAATCTGCCTATCATAAACAGCTATATGCAAGTCTATCAGACACACCCGGTAAAAGAGGCCCAGAAACTACAGAATCTTGAACTGTCTGATTTTCAAAGAATTATTCAAATTATAAGGCTGCTTCGGGAGGAAACAAGAGAAAACGGAGAAGGACGCGGTGACATGGTTTATGCTTTGCTTCTGGAACTGACAATTATCTTAAAACGTTATTTGAATTTGGAAAAGAAGGATATCAGTGGCACATACAAGGCTATGAGCGATATAAAGAATTACATTGATTTGCATTATGCGGAGGAATTGAATTTGACAGTTTTGAGCCGTAATTTTTATATTCAGCCCAATACAATAAGTAAAAATTTTAAAAAGATATTTGGGAAAAACGTTGTCAACTATATTAATTCGGTGCGTATTGCCAATGCGGTGAGAATACTGGAAGAATCCCATGTTAGTATCACAGAACTTTCGGGGGCTGTAGGCTATTCGAGCATGAATACCTTTCTGCGGCAGTTCAGGGATATTATGGGGATTTCTCCTCTTCAATATAAAAAGCAGATGGAACAGTATAAAACGGATTCTGGAACTATGTATACCATGTGGAAGGATTCAGAGGAAAAAAGGGAATATCTTTTTCGTAAAGCGAGGATATAAAACTGTACTGGTGAGAGAATGAAGGGGGCAGATTAAAAAACTCCTGACAATATATATCCAAAAAATGGTGATTTTAAATTGAAAAATGGTGAGAATAATCTCAATGTGGATGTTATACTAAAGCTACAAAGACAAACAACGGAAAATCAAAAAACTGCAGTGAAATGATTGGAAATAATGGAAAAATATGGTTGATTTTGTCGAAAACGTAAACAAAATAGTAAGGTTAGGAGGAAAAATATTATGTTAAAAAAAACAATGGCTGTTGCATTAGCGGGTCTTATGTCTGTGTCAGCTTTTCCTTTGCAAGTATCTGCGGAAGAAAGTGGTGATAAAGTAGATATTACTATTATGTGTGCATATGCGAGCGAAGATCCACATGGACAGTACGTATATGAGTATGCAGATAAGTTTATGGAAGAAAATCCCAATGTGAATATTGAGATTCAGGCAATCAGCTCCAATGATATTTATACAAAACTGGCTGCAATGGTAACTTCTCCGGACGATCTTCCTACTCTGTTTTTTACCAGTGCAGATCAGGCGCCTACTCTTTATGATCTGGGTCTGATGGACGATTTGAATAATTATCTGGATGAAGAGACTTTGGGTACATTTGCAAATGGTGTAACAGAAGCGTGTACATTAGATGACACACTTGCATTTTATCCCATCGATGTACAGCCGTTGGCAATGTTGTACCGTACGGATCGGTTTGAGGAAGCTGGACTGGATGTTCCCACTACCTGGGATGAGTTTTTGGAATGCGCAAAGGCGTTGACAAAAGATTCTGACGGTGACGGTGAGATCGACCAGTGGGGATTCTCTATGGTAGGTTCCAATAACAGCTCTGGCCAGAGCCGGTTTATGTCATATCTCTGGAGCAATGGTTGTAACTGTGTAAGTTATGATGAAGACAGCGAAACCTGGAAAGCAGACCTGGGTGATAATATCCTGGATTTGGTTTCTTTCTGGACAGATATGAATAACGAGTATGGCGTAGTTCCTACAGGAATTACAGAAGTGGATTACGCCACAGCAGCAAACTATTTTTCCATGGGCTATACAAGTATGATGCTTACTGGCAGCAATGCCATTGGAGTAGCTTATGCAAACAATCCAGAATTAAAAGGTAAGATTGGCTCCTTCCCAATACCGGGAGAACACTCTGGAACTATGTTGAATGCAGAGGGATATGCGCTTTGCAGTTATGCAGAGGAGGAAGAGAAGAAAGCGGCAGTTGATTTTCTTAAATTCTTTACTAATAATGATTCTGAGTTAATGTTCTGGCAGTCCAGCGGTAAGATTCCGGCAACTGTAGAGGGACAAAAGGCAGAATATATTACAGGTGAGGATTATAAGGGATATCTGGAAACTATTGAAGCAGGATGCATTCCTCCAGTGAATTTTGCAGGAATCAGCGGTTTGAAGAGTCTTCTGGGTGATGCATATGCCGCTGTATTCAGTGAAGAGTCTACTAATGAGGAGGCCGTAGAAACATTAGAGGAAGAGCTGGATACTCTTTTGGAAGATTATAACTAAAAGAAATTAAAAAAATTAATAGCTGAGGGGAGGACAAAATCCCCCCTCGGCATTTTTTTACCTTAATTTAGAAGAAAAGAGAGAGGTGTATTGGAATGGGAAGAATAGCCAGCAGAAAAAAACAGCCTCACCCTGGACAATTCGATAAATATCAGCATACAGGATATAAATTCATATCGCCCAGCTTACTGGTAATGGTATTGCTGATTGTTTATCCTATGCTGTATGGAGTGTATTTGAGCTTTTATAATACAAATCTGGTAAATAAATGGAAGTTTGTTGGCTTAAAATATTATATTGAAGCATTTACAAAGCCGGAATTTTATACGTCTGTTCTGCTTACATTTTTATTTATGATTCTGGTGGTGGCAGGCCATTTTCTTATTGGATTCGTTCTGGCATCTGTACTGAATAAAAGCTTTCCCGGAAGAACCATCTTCCGAGTGATCTTTATGCTTCCGTGGTTGTTTCCGGAAACCGTTATTGCCTTATTGTTTACATGGATCATGAATCCGATGTACGGAGTTTTAAACAGCATTCTTAAGTCATTGGGTATTATTTCTTCAAATATATCCTGGCTTGGTTCAGCAAGTCTGGCATTTCCCGCGGTAGTAGCAGTCTGTATCTGGAAAGGATATCCACTGGTAATGACAATGATCCTTTCGGGTCTGCAGAGTATTTCAAGTGATCTTTATGAGGCTGCTATGATCGACGGAGCTAATAAGTGGCAGCAGTTTCTCCATGTGACTGTTCCGGGATTAAAGCCGGTAATGACAACAACGATTATTCTGGACAGTGTGTGGTGGTTTAAGCAGTATACGCTTGTTTATACCATGACAGGCGGCGGCCCGGGCACGGCGACAAACCTTATCAGCTTGAATATTTACGGAACAGCGTTTAATGATCTTAGGTTTGGCAAGGCTGCTGCATGGGGTATTGTTGTATTTGCAATTTGCTATCTGATCAGCAAACTTTATAGGATGGTGTTGAAAGATGACTAAGAAAAAAGTTGCGGGAGGAATCTTCCGATATGTATTTTTAATTACCTTGTCCCTGTTTATTCTTGTTCCTGTTCTCTGGATGATATCAACAGCATTTAAAACAGAGGCTGAGACCTATTCGCCGAATCCTATCTGGATTCCAAGCACTATTTCTCTGGAATCCTTTAAAAAGTTTTTTGGCCTGTATAATTTTGGGACAATGACCTGGAACAGCTTGATCACCTGTATTGGTTCTGTGGTAATCTGTACAGTTTTTTCCTGTCTGGCAGGCTACGGTGTAACCCGGTTTAAATTCCGCGGAAAAAAGACGTTTATGGGATTTTTGCTAGTAACTCAGATGTTCCCAAGCGTAATGCTTGTTGTACCTTTTTATTCAGTGCTGACGAAATATCATCTGACAAATTCCCTGCTCGGATTGATCATTGTGTATGCTGCGACGAATATCGCCTTCAGTACCTGGATGATGACTTCTTACTTTAAGACAATACCAGTGGAGCTGGATGAGGCTGCCCGAGTAGACGGAGCAAGCAGTTTTACGATTTTCCGCAAGATAATATTGCCGCTGGTTATTCCGGGAATTGCAGCTGTGGCAATTTTTGTATTGATCAATGGATGGAATGAATATATGTATTCCTCTGTTTTGATTTCGAAAGATTCATTGAAGACTCTGACAGTGGGAATCGTTTCCCTGAATACACAGAACCAGGTGCACTGGAACGATATGATGGCAGCGTCTACCATGTCCTGTATTCCGCTGATCATATTGTTTATGTGTTTCCAGAAATATTTTATTGCAGGAATGACAAGCGGTGCAGTTAAGAGCTGACACTGGAGGGAGGATTTTATGAAACCAATTACAATTCGAGATATTAAAGTATTTGTAACAGCTCCACATGATATTAACTTAGTGGTTGTTAAGGTAGAGACATCAGAACCGGGGTTGTACGGTCTGGGTTGCGCTACATTTACATGGCGCTATAAAGCAGTCGTTACTGCGATTGAAGAGTATCTGCGTCCCATGTTTATTGGCAAGTCTGTCCATGATATTGAAGATTTATGGCAGTCTATGATGGGAAGCTCCTATTGGAGAAACGGTCCGGTGTTAAATAATGCTATTTCAGGTGTGGATGAAGCTCTTTGGGATATTAAGGGAAAGTTGGCAAATATGCCGATTTATAGTCTGTTTGGTGGAAAATGTAGAGAAGGAATTGCAGTTTACCGGCATGCAGACGGAAATAGTCCGGAAGAGGTAGAGGAGAAAATTCATCAGTATATGGAGGAAGGATACCGTTATATCCGCTGTCATATGGGAACATACGGAGGTAATTTTGGTGGAACGATCCAAAAAATGTCTCACCCGGAAAATGCTCCCGCAGGTGCTTACTATTCCTCCAGGACTTATATGCAGAGTGTGATACGGCTTTTTGACCGGATCCGTTCAGATATAGGCTGGGATCTGGAGATCATGCATGATATCCACGAACGTTTATCTCTGGCAGATACACTGAGCTTTGTAAAGGAATTAGAACAGTTTAAGCCGTTTTTTATCGAAGATGCTTTGCCGCCGGAAGAAGTTCACTATTTTGAATATATAAGAAAGCAAACGGCGGTTCCCCTGGCAATGGGTGAATTATTTACTCATCCGGTTGAGTGGAAAACTCTTGTGCAGAATCAGTGGATTGATTTTATCCGGTGTCATTTAAGTGATATTGGAGGCTTGACACCTGCAAGGAAGCTGGCCGCTTTTTGTGAACAGTATCATGTGAGGACAGCATGGCATGGACCTAATGATCTGAGCCCTGTTGGAATGGCGGCACAGATGCACCTGGATCTTGCGGCTCCTAACTTCGGTATTCAGGAGTTTGCGGGCTTCAATGAGGCAGAAGAGGAAGTGTTCCCTGGATGTCCGCAGGTACGAAAAGGTTATGCATATTTAGATGATGCGCCTGGCATTGGCGTTGATTTTGATGAAAAGGCAGCCGCAAAATATCCGCCGGTGGAGATGGACTTCAGCTGGCTTTTCAGCCGTCTGGAGGATGGTACTGCTGTGCGGCCATAGAAGAAAGATGAGGAAAACAATATGACAATAGAGGATAAAATCAAAGCAATGGGGTATGAACTTCCGCCTGCACCAGGAAAAGGGGGCATTTATTCCAGTGTTAAACCGTTAGGAAAGAATCTTTATTATATTTCAGGCTGCGGCGCGTACATAAATGGAGACGGCCCACAGGGAAAGCTGGGGAAAGATCTGACCGTAGAACAGGGACAGGAAGCAGCCTGTCGGACAATTCTAAATTATTTGTCTGTAATTAAAGCACATATAGGAAGTTTGGATAGGATTAAATCATTTGTAAAGGTTTTGATCTTTGTACAGAGCGAACCAGATTTTTATGAACAGCCCAAAGTGGCTGACGGAGCAACCGGATTTTTAGTGGAACTTTTCGGAGAGAAGATTGGCGCGCCTTCCCGTTCTGCTATTGGCACAAATGCCCTTCCAGGAAATACACCGGTTGAAATTGAAGGAATTGTGGAAATAGAGCCATAACAGATAGAGAAAAGAGGCGATTTTATGGATCTGTTAATTAAAGGTGGACTGATTGTAGATGGTACCGGCGGAAAACCGTATTATGGAGATATCGCTGTAGTTCGGGACAGAATATCACAAATAGGACAGAATCTGGATGCGTCTGGAGCTCGGAAAGTAGTAGATGCTTCAGGGTTATATGTAACACCGGGACTTATAGATGGACATACACATTCGGAACTGAGTATTTTAAAAAATCGCCAGCATCCCAATGCGGTTTATCAGGGAATTTCAACGGTAGTGACAGGTCAGTGTGGGTTGGGATTTGCTCCGATGATGCCGGAACAGTTTTTTGATTCTATTCGTATTAATTCAGGCATTTTTGGAGATTACCGCCATTACTTGAAAGAGTGGCGTTCCTTCGGGGAATTTTTAGATCAGTTGGACGGATCAGCCGTGAATGCAGCTGCAAATGTTTCGCATAATGCAGTGCGTCAGATAGTATGTGGATTTGAAGAAACTGCTATGGACGAAGAAGAGCTGTCCAAAGCCAGGCGGATTATGCGGCAGGCGATGGAAGAAGGCGCTGTGGGATTTTCCGTAGGCCTTTCTTATTATCCTGGCGGCTACAGTGATACCAGAGAATTAATAGAATTGTGTAAGGTTGTAAAGGAATATGATGGTCTGTTTTGTGTCCATCAGCGGCTGGATGACGGGCAAATTCCGCTGAATCCCAGAGCTGAGGCTGCAGAAGTGGCAAAGAAAACAGGAGTCCGTCTGAATATGCTTCATTACAGAACCGGAGGGGAAGAAGATTATCATTCTGTATTCGAGCCTTTTAAGGAGATAGAAGCATCAGGAAATACGGTATATTATGAGTATTATCCTTATCTGGTAGGGGCAGGGCTGGTTCTGGCACTGCTGCCGGGCTGGGCACAGGCAGATGGCTATGAACAGATTATGGACAGGCTCACTTCTGAGAAATTAAGGCCGGACCTGCTAAAAGCCATGGATGAGCGCCACTCTTACTTTTTTGGAAAAGGGCAGACTGCAAGGGTTATATTAACCAAAGATCCGTACAGTGAAAGGCTTGGAAAAACTTTTGATGAAATTGCGCGAGAAAATCATGAAAGTTTTTCAGAGACCGTGATCCGCTTACTGGTAGAAAACGAGCTGGAGGTTGGGTTTGCCGGAGTGGACAATCACACAGAGGCAATGCGGAAAAAATTATATGAGGATCAGTATCAGCTTTTCCTGGATGACAGATATACCATTGGAAGCGATACGATTCCAACAGGTATTCTGTGCCATCCAAGAGGATTTGGGTCTTTTGCAAAAATAATCTGTATGATGCGGGAACGTGGAGTGCCGGTGGAATATATAATAAAAAAGCTGACCTCCATGCCTGCAAAAATGTATCATCTGGAAGGCCGGGGAGAGCTGAAGCCTGGTATGAAAGCTGACATATGCATGATGGATTACAAAAATGTAAGAGACTGTGCAGATTTTTCTTCTTCAAGGAGAAAACCGGAGGGAATCCGTTCACTGTATGTAAACGGACTGCCGGCCATGGAGGAAGGAACAATTACAGGGATTCTTGCCGGTCATGCTCTGCGCAGGGGAAAAGATGAGTGATAATATTTTGGAAATGAAATGATACAGGAGAACAGTATGAGTTTCTATGAAAGAATGGGTATTACTCCGCTTATTAATGCCAGCGAAACGTATACCAATCTGGGTGGGTCTTTAATGGATCCGAGAACATTTCAGGCAATGCAGGAAGCGGGAAGTGGATTTGTAGATTATCTGCACCTGCTGGATGTGGTTTGTGAACGGGCTGCAAAGCTTACAAATAATGACGCGGCTTTTATTACGACTGGTGCTGCTGGAGGTGTGATTCTTTCAGCTGCAGCCTGCATCTGCGGAAATGAAGGCGAAAAATTGGACAGGATTCCGCATGTAGAGGATATAACAAAAAATGAGATTCTGCTATTTGATGGAAAGTTCAGGCAGCAGATTCCTTATTGGAAATTGATCGGGTTAACAGGCGCAAAGATAATTGCAGTGGAACCTACGGCAGAGGCTATGGAAAAAGCGGTAAACGAACGTACTGCCGCAGTATTTCTTTTTCCCTCTACTTTGTATGAGGAAGGGATTCCTTCCTGTGAAGAAATTATTCCGGTTTTAAAGAGTAAAGGGGTGACGGTGGTAGTAGACGCGGCGGCACAGCTTCCGCCAAAATCAAATCTCTGGTATTATACAAAAGAACTGGGAGCGGATTTGTGCATATTCAGCGGCGGAAAACATATCAAGGGACCGCAGAGTACGGGGTTGATTGTTGGACGCCCGGATCTGATTGAGGCATGCCGGATGGCGGCCAGCCCAAATGCTCGTATTGGACGAGCTTTTAAAACGGGAAAAGAAGAGCTGGCAGGATTTATTACCGCCCTTGAAATATTTGTAAAGGAAGAGCCGGAGACTGGTTTTAAACGGCAGGAGGATATTCTCAGAGAAATAGAGAGTTTGTTGATTGCTGGAGCGGATGTACAAACAGAAATGCTTGCTCAGGGGCGGCTGGGAACTTATCAGCCATTGCTACTGATTACTTTGCCTGCTGGGAAAACGGCACAGGACTGTAATACTTATACAAGAAGCTTACCGCAGCCCATTGACGTAGGAGTTTACAGCAGTGAATTTCAAATGCCGGAAAATGTTATGTTTGTGAATGCATACAATTTAAAACCGGAAGAAGCAAAATTCGTAGCAGAGGGAATCATTGGGTATTTGAATATGCTTTGAAATACAAGTAGGACTGTCTGAACTTGAAAATATCAGGTTCGGGCAGTCCTTTTCTGTTTGGTTAATAAAAGAAGAGAATATATCTGAGCTGTTTTTACTGTATCCCCAGCTGATGTGCGAAAGCCAGAAACTGTTTTTCCATATCCCGGAAGGGATGCTCTTCCAGATCAGGCACAGACTGAAGCGGTATGGTGGGATGATTTTTTTCACCCGGGAACAGAATCGGAAGTTCCGCAGAAAGAATATCGTTGTCAATCTGTTTCCACACCATATGTTCTTCAGAAGACAGGTCATTCAGATTAAATTTTTCCCAGATCACATTCATGATCATTTCTTCAATTTCAAGATAATTAGACAGATGCGCCTTTACCGGGCGGATGATGTCTGAGATATAGGCTTCGCTGGCATCGTGAAGCAGACAGGCAAGAATCATGCGGTCAGACCATCCTCTGGCCCGGGCTTCCTCTGCACAGTTGAGACAGTGCTGGGCTACGGAATAAAAGATCAGAGTCTGACCTCCGCCCCGGCAAAGATAACTGAGGGCGTGCGCGATATCTTCCAGACAGATATTTTTCGGCTTGATGTGCATGGGATCAAATTTTCTGCCGGTATAGGTGTTCATAATACTCATAAAAAGCTCCTTTCTCCGGAAATCATATATGCTCAGATTAGCATATTTCCGGGAAAGGAGCAAGGCGTCAGTGGTTAAAGTGTGCGTTTTGAAATTTTTGATGGGGGGGGGTAAAACTGCTTCCTTTTTACTGCACAGCTGCCGGTACTGGAGTGTGCGGATTTCGCATTTAATGAAATCCACAGTTTCCTCAGGTGTGTAAAAACATGTGTCCTCAAGTGACTGCAGATAATCGAGAAAAACAGACAGAAGCCCGGTCTCATTAAACATAAGATAGGTGGTCTGGTTTTCGGCGTTATCAAAGGAAAAATAACCCATAGTTTCATTTACACAAAGGTGAAGATTAATTGGAAGCTGATCGAGGGGCTGTTTCAGCATACGGTACGTACCCTGGCTGCAGCAGGGCAGAAGCTTCTGAAGCATCTGTAGCCGTTCTGTGGGAAGAAACGGGCGATAAAAATCAGAAGGGATTTCTTTTAAAAGTCCTGTCTGTGTAAATCGCTGGATTCCCGTTTTTGTAAAATAAACATGCATACTGGCAAGATTTTCTGTATTTTTATTAAAAAATGCACCAATGAGAGGCAGCAGTCTGTTACGGTCGGGAAGCATGGGAGAAAGCGCATGTTCCAGAATCCTGTCAGTAATAAACGGAGTAAAACATGCTTCCGGCTGAAGGAGATAACTGTCAGCGGCATTTAGAGAAATATTCTGCAGCATATGTAAATTATTTGGAAGCATATGAAAAATCTGAAAAAGCGGAGTACATTTAGTCTGGAAAGAATAAAATATTTTCCAGAACTGAGCTACGATATTCGGATCGCTGTAAAAAATACCATACTGGTAATCTGAGGAAAAGGAAACCGCATACCGGGATGTGACAATAAAATATGGCAGGACATTCAGATTAAAAAAATGTGAATGAATACTGTCATAAAAGTATGATGCCTGATAATTCAGATTTCGGAGATATAAAGGAAAGATATTATTAAAATATTCCAGATTATACAGTTCATGGTCTTTATTCAGGATCTCGCTGTTGCTCAGGCAGAAAATGTGGCGTATTTCCAGTGTATATCCCAGATTCAGGCTGGAAAGAAGACTGAACAGCCCTTCATGATCAGGCTGCATAAACAGGGCGGCTTTTCCTTCGCCTTTGCCGGATTCTGTCAGCAGTATATTGCGGAGAGCATAATTTAATTCTACCTGTGTCTGAATTGAGGCACAGGCAGGCGTCCGGGATTCATTTTTGAAACCGGAATCAGCGGCGGAGCCGGTATGAATAGAAAATTTATCCGGAAAATGCATGAGAAAATTTTCTGTACTTTTTCTTCGATAGTAATTATTTGCTCCAATCCTGGAAATTTCATAAGCCTCTTTAAACTGCTCATCTTCGGTAGGTGTCAGTCGCATAAAATCAGACATTTTTTCAATGATATCCCGAGAAGGAGGATTTCGTTTTCCGTTGATTATTTTGTACATAGTGGCACGGTCAAAATCGCAATATTTACTGAGCGGATAGACCTTTATATTTTTTTCGTGAATAAACTGACTGAGTATATTTGAAAATTCGGACATAATAGATATTTTTCCTCACATTCTGTTTCTTGTGTATCTGTATTATTTTATCATAGTTTGGCTGTGAAAAAAGAAAAATTGCTGTTTTTGTGTGACAAGTATAAGAAAAAAACTGCCTACAAACTATGCCACAATTAGAAAAATGTAAAAAAATTGAAAAAAACAAAGGAAATCTGCCCACAACTGATGTCACTTATTGTTCTCAGGCATAAAGCAAAGGTAAAATAAGAAAAAGACAAAGAAAAGATGATAAAGGTAAGGGAAAAAGAATGGAATGTTTACGATGTGGAAAAGAAATCAGGGGAGATTCCCAGTTCTGTATTTACTGTGGACAAAAAGTAAGCCAGTGTGGATACGATCAGGAAACACAGAAACTTGCTGAGAAATTGGCAGATCTGGAAAAAGAGCAGGCAGAGCTGGAAAAGAAAAAACAAGAGACGCTTCAGGAAGAGCAGGACTTAAATCTGAAGCTGGATAACTATACCAGACTTCAAAAAGGAGAGTATGCAAGATGCCGCAAATGGAGGTCTGAGCCAGCCACAGCCAGAGAAGTTCAGCAGCGGGAAACAGAAAAGACTGCGAAAAGGACAAATTCTAAAATCCTTTTTCTGGCATTGAGCATGATATGCTGCGGCTCTTTGTTTCTTCCCTGGGTGAATGTGCCACTGTTTGCATGGATCATGGACTATGCAGAGGTGGATTATCCTCTGAATTTTTTTAATATGATTACATCATTGCCGCTTCTTGAAGAGGGAGCAAGAGGAAAGGGATGGATTTATGAAACGAATATATGTTCTGCTCTTATGCTTGATTTTATACTGTTTTTAATACTGATGGTAATTTTACTTTTGGTTTTTGGACTGTGTATTTATGAGCTTATTAAGCATCATTCAGAACTTTATATGTATCAGAAAGTAAAATCAGCGTCTTTGTGGGGGATAGTCTGTGCAGCGGGAACCTGGCTTATATGTTTTTTTACGAATCTGTGGATCCAGAATGATTTTGGTGGAGAATGGTTTCGGTATTACGGAGGATATATTAATAGAACAGATTTAGTGCTAAAGGCAGATTCAGGAGTATGGCTGGTGCTTGTCGCCTCTGTAGCAGGTTACATATGCGCTAAGCTTGCAGAGGGAGAAGATGAAAAGGAAAAGAAAAAATATGGGGACACTCCTCTTGAAGTAACCAATTATGACCCGGTGCTTCCATTCAGGGCAGTAAGGCTGCTGATCAGGCAGAGCTTTTCTTTTACCGGTTATTCGTTTACTGCATTTTTGAAAGTTATGAGTTTTATGCACCAATCTGTTGACATGATTGAGGCAGAAATCCATGTGATCACAAACAGCGGCCATAAGTTTGTACTTCCTGCTATGACATTTTTTAAACCGGCGTCCGGTAAAGGCAGTGAAGTAGTGCTGAATGGTCAGCTTTATGGGAAACAGCTGGACTGTAATTTTAGTGATCTGAAAGAGGCTAAGATATATGTCAGACAATATGCGGTTGACAGAGATGGTTCTGGTACAGATCAGCGAATTGTGAAAGAAAGTGTTTTTTCGGGAATCATAGAAGAAGGAAGCGGTTTTTCCGTGGACAGCGATTTTGTTACAGAAGACTTAAAATTAATGCGTCGGCAATATGGGGACAGTTATATGAAACGGGAGGGGTCACAGGGAGAAAACTGGATGTGTTCCTGCGGACAGATTTATGACCGCAAATTAAAGAACTGTCCTCTTTGTGGAAAAGAAAATCGGGAGGCAGAGATCTGATTATGGGTGAACAGTCAGTGAAAGAATTATATCAGAAACAGATACAGGAAGCAGAAAACAAAAAAGAACTGGTAGAAAATGAAATTGAAGATCTTAAAAAGAAATGCAGAATATTAAGGGATAATATCAGAAGAATCCGTACAGAGTTGTTGACGGAAACGGATATTGGGAAAAGTGATTCAGAAGGGAACCAGTACTGCCCAAATTGCGGAAGTTATGCAGGAGATGACATTTTCTGCAGGAAATGCGGAACACGAATAAAGTGAAAGACTGATACGGGAACAAAAACAGGGAAAAGCATTGCATAAAGGGCAGTGCTTTTTTCGGAAGAAGGGAGATTGCTTATGTACTGCAAATATTGTGGAAAAAAATTAGAGGATGGAGTTTCCTTCTGTACCGGATGTGGCAAGCCGGTTCAGGGACAGCCCGGAAATAAGAAACAGGAACAATCAGAAAAGAAGCATTACCCTAAAAAGAAAAAAACGACTAAGAAGGCAGCCGGGGTTCTTGTGACAGCAGCAGTGGTTCTGGCAGTGGTCGGGGCTGGAGGCGTATATAAAATATACACGGAGAAGAGTGGAACAGACCGGCTGGGGGATTCCATGAGTGCGGAAGCCAAAAGAACAGAGGCGCTGGCAGATGCAGAGGCAAGGGCAAAAGATGAGTGGGCAGCTAAAGTAATGGCAGAGGAAGAGGCAAAAGAAAAAGAAGAATCTAAGGAAAATACAGCGGCGGAAGAAGATACCTGGACAGATCCGGAAACAGGGCTGACAATAATCAAAGGCGGACATACCGGAAAAAAAGTTGGATATGTCAATGAAAATGGAGAAGAGGTGATTCCTCCCATTTATGATATGGTGTCAGAACCAGGGGAAAATGGACTGATCCGGGCGGAGCAGCTGGTACCGACAGCTTTTTCTGAAAATAATATAATACCTACATTTTTCTATAATGAAAAAGGAGAAAAGGTATACGATTATGTAAGAAGATTTGGGGAACATCAGTCAACCGCCGTAAGGGAAGGTACGGAATATTTTATCGTAGACAGTCAGGGGAACCGGATCAGTGAAAACAGCTATACGTACATCGGGGACGCTGACATTTATGGGAATTTTATTGTAACTCAGGGAGGCGATCTGGGACTTGTAAATGAAGAGGGAAAAGAAATTATAGAACCTCAGGATGTCAGGATTATTCCAATAGACAGACTGTATACAGATAAAGACGGTGTATATCTTGTGATGGGGGACGGCTCCAGTCTGATCATAACAGAGCAGGGGGAGATTCCGGTATCCTGGCAGAAGGGACAGATTGAGAACGTCTCCATAGGTCAGCAAAGATATAAGATCAATCTTGAGAATGGAATGACAGAAATAAGAGATTTCAGTGGAAATGTGATCGTTTCTCAGGAGTATGGATCTGTGATCCTTTACCCCAATGGCTGTATGCAGAAAAGTGACAGTTCTGCGGTTTATGATCCTAATGGACAGGAAATTTTGCCCCGGGAAAACGAAAAGGGCTATCTTCAGACAGTAAACTGTTTTTCGTCAGACGGAATTGGAGCAGGAATTGTGTATACACGGGGGGCAGATGAGTATCGCTCAAAACAGGGAATGATTACGCTGGATGGTAAGATAGAGCTTCCCTGTGTTTATGATCAGATTTTTTACGTGCCGGATAAACAGATAATTGTTTATTCTAAAGAAAAAATGGTTGGCGCAATGAATCTGGAATGTGAGATTCTCTGGGAACAGGCTTACGACTATGCTTATGTTTTTAATGCAAAGGATAAAAAGAATACGGAGGATCTTCTTCTTGTAAAAAGAGGAGAAAACTATGGCCTTGTAGATATGATTACCGGAAAAGTAATGCTGGAATGTCAGTACAGCATGATATCAAAGGATAGTCAGATTCAGGAAAGCTGGTTCTGTTCCAGGGATGGAAAATACGGATTCTGGAATCAGAAGGACGGAAAATACACAGAAATCCCAAACAACGATAATTATACCATTGACGGATTCCATATGGGGTCAGGCGGAGAAGCCATTGATGTGTATGGTTATGAGCTGGGTGACTTCCTAAGAGTAAGGGATGGAATGACAACAGGGATTATAGACAGACAGGGAAACAGGATCATAGACCTCATTTATACAGAGATTTATTATGATGAATACGAGGAAATCTTTTTGGTTCGCACAGAGAACGAATCCGGCATTTATGATAAAAGCGGAGAGATTATTGTTCCATTAGATGTTTATGAAGACCTTGAATGGTGTTCGGAAGCTATTTTTGCAAGACCAGAAGGGGAAAATGCAAGAATTTTGGATTATGAAGGAAATACTGTGATTTCTCAGGAAGCCTGTCCGGAGAACTTTTGGGAATTGGGGTACATAACAACATATGAGGATGGAGAATGCCGTTTATATACAATGGCTGACGGAGAATTTCAAAAACTGGATTATGCATGGATTGCTCCGGATGAAAGGGATGGAATCATATGTGTACAAAATGAAGATGCTGAGTACGGATACATCAATGCAGATGGAGAAGAAATAATTCCATGTAGTTTTACGAGCGCTTATTGTTTTTGGAATGGTCTTGCAGTTGTGATGGACGAAGAGGGAGAATGGGGGGCAATGAATCTTCAGGGAGATATGCTGATAGACTGTGACTATGAAAATATTGATACTTCTTATGCGCCAAATGTACTTAAAGTAGAGGAATATGGTTATTTGGGAGTTCTTGATCTGGGAGGGGAAAGAATCATAGACTCAGATTATGAAGATATCAGTATAGGTTCTATGGGAACAATTACGGCAACGGGAGGCTATGAAGGTGAACAGGATATTTATGATTATAATGGGACTCTTTTAGGAAAGTATTCCTATTAAAAAGAAATTGTAGTAGGGAAGGATCGATTTATGTACTGTAAATATTGCGGGAAAAATTAGAGGATGGATACTGGAAAATTATTGATATTAACAACAGGGTAATTGTTGAGAATATGTATGGCATTGAAGAACTGAAAGAAATATCTTTTAGTAATGCCCGAGGCGGCAACATAAGTACCAGTCCGAAGGAGGGAGAAAGCGAGGAATGGGACTATTGTGGAAATAAACTCAAATAGGCAGATATCAATTTACATGAACCTTCCCTGCTGCTTTGGAGTTACTTAATCACAGCCAGGAACCGATTTTGGTAAAAAAGAACGTATGATGAAAAAGGAGAAAATTATGTACTGTAAATATTGTGGAAAAAAATTAGAAGATGGAGTTTCCTTCTGTACCGGATGCGGTAAACCGGTACAGAAGCAGATCATAAAGAGTGAACTGGGAAGCAGGAATAAAAAACCAAAGAAAACAGTTACACGGAATGTGATTATAGCTGTGGTGCTGTTGGCAATTGTATGTGTTGTCATTGGAATTTTCAATAAGCCGGGAATCATTTCGTTAGATCCGGAAAAAAGACTGGTGGGAACATGGTATGAAGTGGATGATGACGGCAGTGTGGATTATGACGAGGACATACAGTTTTTCAGTGACGGAACTTTTATCGGCTTTGGAGAGGACGGAACTTATTCCGTTGTAGATGGACAGCTGGTATTCCGGTTTCAGTGGGCAGTCAGCAGTTTTGTGTATGTGTATGACTTTGATTTTAAGGGAAATGAATTACATTTATTTGAGGAAGACGGAGACGAAAAAGTTCTGCAGAAAGAAGGGACACTTTTTTAGAATGAATGATTTCAAGCAGTCTGACAATTATTCATCTGAGAAAATAATCTGCCCCTATCCATTGCCACAGCTTGATAAATGCACCTGAAAAATTATGAGCAGATTCAAAGGAGATGAAAAAGATATGGAACAAAAGAAAGTATATAAAAGTATTTTCATGATTCTGGCAATGTTGGTTTTTCTGCTTTCCTGGTGCAGTGTGGCACATGCGGAAGAAAATGTGCTTTTGAAGGAGATGCCCATAGAAGAGTTGGGAGGATCATTTGATGGGGAATGGGAAAAGAAAATTAAAGATCCCAATGGAAATTACTGCAGCAAGAATATATTAGAGATAGATGCATCAGAGAGTGGCTATGTAGTATATGATCTGGATGGTCAGTATACTCGTTTTTCGGGTAAAATGGTGATTGACCAGCCGTATGTAAGTGTTGGCATCTATGGGGATGGCAGAGAATTGTACAGCTGGGGGCCTCTGACAGAACAGGCAGAAGCTTGGTATTTTGACCTTGACGTAGCTGGTGTGGGAAAACTGGAAATATTAAGCGGGGGAACTGCAATGTTCTCTTTGGAAAATGGAATGCTTACGAAAGCAGAAGAAAGAGCAGTGCCGTCGGTATATACTCCGCTTAGAGAAGTGGCGGTTATTGATTCCGATGATTTTGGTTTTGGGCAGTGGGTTGGTGTAACGGAAGATATAAATGGAAAAGTGCATAGAGGAGCTCAGTGGTTTGATACTTACGGGGAAACAGATTCTGAAGTTGATGCTCTTTATAATTTGGATATGAAATATACTTCATTTTCGGGTAATCTGGAGATTTATGGGGATGATGACAATGGCAGTAATACAAAAGTGGAGATTTATCTGGATGACCAGCTTGTTTTTGAGCGAAGTACGCCAGGTGAGATTTATGAACTGGTGGATGTAAATCTGGATGTGACAAATGCAAAGACAATGAAAATCAGACTGGTTGGCAGAGACAGTAGCCTATTGGTGCTGGATGACAGTTTGAGTCCTCATATTCTGGGAGAGTGGGAAACAGAGAAAGAGGCAACCTGCGAAAGTGCAGGAAAAAAAGTACAGCGTTGTACAGAATGTAAGGCGATATGTAATACATCTAAAATAAAGGCCCTGGGACATACGCCGGGTGACTGGAAAGTAGAAGAGGAAGCGACTTGTAAAGCAGAGGGAAAGCGGAAAAAGTATTGTACCGTATGTAAAAAGATGTGTGCAGAAGAAATGATACCCAAACTGGAGCATAAAGAGGAAGATGAATGGTTTGAACAGGAAGCACCTACATGTACCAGTGAAGGAACTCGGATAAAGAGATGCATTTATTGTGGTGAGACAGTAAAAACAGAGAAAATACCTCAAACAAAGCATGAATTCGGAAAATGGACAACGGCAGAAGGAAGTGTGTGGAACGCTCCAATTGTAAAAAAACGTACATGCAATGTCTGTGATGCAGAAGAAGTAAAAAATATTTATACGTGGGTATGGGTTAAGCCGGCAGTACTTGTTCTGCTGTTTGTCAGTGTATTGACTGGAACTACAATAATTTTGATAAGGAGGAAAGGGATACAGACTATATCGAAAAACCAGAGAAAATTTTGGAGGAAGAAGAAAAGAGAAAAAAGAACACAACAGGAAGATGTTTTTCACGGTCATCAGTAAAAAGAAGAGAGCATTTTAATATTTTTTAATTTCAAAATAATCTGCCCCTACCCATTGCCACAGCTTGATAAATGTACCTGAAAAAAATAAAATTTTTATAAACAGGTCAAAGGAGATAAAGGAATGGAACAGAACAAAAGAAAAAAAGTGCACAAAAACATTCTCATGATTGTGGCAATGCTTGTCTTTCTGCTTTCCTGGTGCAGCGTGGCACATGCGGAAGAAAATGTGCTTTTAAAGGATATGCACATGGAAGACAGCAATGAATGCGAAATATGGGAAAAAGAACTGAAAGATTCCTATGGAAATTCTTACAGCGGGAATATTGTAAATATGGAAGCCAGCAGAAATTCCTATGCGGTATATAATCTGGATGGCGAGTATACACGCTTTTCAGGTAAGATTGTTATTGCGGAGGATGTCTATACAGATTGTGTGATGGACATTGCCATTTACGGAGATGGAAGGGAACTGTACAGTAAGGCGGGGCTGACAAGGCAGACGGAAGCGCATGATTTTGACCTTGATGTTACCGGTGTGGGAACCCTGGAAATACGAAGCAGTGGAGAGGAATATATTTCTCTGGCAGAAGCAGAGTTTACTAAGGCTGAAGAACGGACGGTACCGCCGACATATGCTTCTCTTGAGGAGCTGACAGTTATTGATTCCGTTGATTTTGAGCAGAAAACCTGTATACAGAAGGACACCTTTGGAAATTTACATAAAGGAAGACAGTACTTTAAGAATCCTATGACTTCAGAGTCAGAATCCTATGCCCTCTATAACCTGAATCAGGAATATCTGTCCTTTTCCGGTAAACTGATTATTGATGAAGAGTCAACTACCAACTGTAATATGAACGTACAGATTTATCTGGATGACCAGCTTGCATTTGAACAGAATGGAATAGGCAGGACCACGGAACCGGTGGAAGTAAATCTGGATGTGACAAATGTAAAAGTAATGAAAATCAGAGTAGTGGGCAAGGCCGGATACCTGTGCGTGGTGGATGATGTTCTGAAAGGTCATGATCACACTCCGGGAGAGTGGGAAACCGAGACAGAAGCAACCTGCGATAAAGCAGGAAAAAAGGTACAGCGATGTACAGAATGTAAGGAAATTTGTAACACTCAGGAAACAAAAGCTCTGGGACATACTCCCGGCGACTGGGAGACAGAGATAGAAGCAACCTGCAAAGCAGAGGGAAAACGGGTAAAATACTGTACGGTATGTAAAAAGGTGTGTGCTGAAGAAAAAGTGGACAAGCTGGAACATGAACCTGGCGACTGGGAAGTGGAATCAGAACCCACCTGTGAGGATAAGGGCAAGAAGGTTCGGCACTGTAAGGTGTGCGGGGAAATCTGTGATACGGAATATATTCCGGAAACAGAACATGAACCTGGCGACTGGGAAGTAGAAACAGAGGCAACCTGTTGGTCAGCAGGCGAGGAATCTGTTTACTGTAAGTATTGTGGAGAATGGCTGGATACCCGGGAAATCCCTGTTTTGGAGCATAAACAGGAAAAAGAGTGGTTTGTGCAGGAAGAGCCTACCTGTACTTATGAAGGAACCCAGGTAAAAAGATGCGTTTACTGTGGTGAAACTATAAAAGTAGAAAAAATTCCAAAAACAAAGCATAAGTTTGGAGAATGGGTAACGGTAGAAGGAAGCGTATGGAATGCACCGATTGTAAAAACACGTATATGCAGCGGCTGTTTTTCTGAGGAGACAAAAAAGGTATATGCATGGGTATGGGTGAAACCGGTTGTTACGCTTCTGGTGATTCTTGGAGTCCTGGTTGGAATCATTGTGATCCTTATGAGGCAAAAAGGAATCCAGATCACTGTTGCAAATATAAAAGAATTTTGCAGGAACGGAATCAGGGATATCAAAGACAGGTCGAAAGATGAGGCATCCGGCGATGATATTTTTGGCGGAACCAAAAAAAATGAAAAAAAGGATAAGGATGATATTTTTTAACAGATATCATAAAAAAGAAGAAAACAGGGAGGAAAAAAATGTTTTGTGGAAAATGCGGTAAACAGCTTGAAGATGATGAGGTTGTATGTCCATGGTGCGGGGAAGCAACAGGAGTGGAAGTAGGAGAAAAAAGGTATTCACAGCAGCCGGAAAACGGAGGATACGGTCGAAATACTGAGGAAAGGTCTTATGTAAACAGAGAGCCTGTAAAACCAATGGCTCTGCTTGGGATTTCAGTGGGACTTGCGGCAATGATGATCTATTTCAGCGGACTGATCAGTAACACGATCCTTGTCGTGGCAGCAGGCTATGTACTTTTAAAAGAGGAAGACCGCTGGCTTCGTGCAGTAGCTGCAAAAGCGATTTTGATCGTGTGCATTTTTGGCGCAATAGCGGCAGGAATTACAATGGTGGAAAATGGAATTTCAGGATTCAATTATCTGATAATGATGGTGGATGCCGGCCCTCTGGATCGGATGGCAGTACAGGATCTTTGCAGTTTCCTGAACTACGCATGTCTGATCGTCAGAGATCTGGTTCTTCTGATAGCCGGAATCCAGGCATTTCACTGTAATAATTTCAGAGTTGGCTTTATAGATCGGATGATTAACCGAAATATACAGAAATAGGGATAACAGGGAGGAAAGAGTATGTTTTGCAGAAAATGTGGAATTGATAATCCGGAGGGCGCAAGGTACTGCAGGAGATGCGGAGAGCCTTTGGAAGGTTCACGTACATCATCAGGAGGAACATCGTCTGTGCCGCCGGCATCGAGGAAAATTTCAGTTGAAGATCTGCCGGTGGAATATCGTCCTATTGGTATGTGGGGATATTTTGGATACAGCCTGTTGTTTGCCATTCCGTTTGTTGGCTGGATCATTGCCCTGGTATTTGCTTTCGGCGTGAATCCAAACGTCAATCTGAAGAACTTCGCCAGAGCTTATTTTTGCAGTCTGATTGTAGCATGTGTTTTTCTGTTTCTTGTTTCAGTAAGCGGATGTTCGTTATTATCTGCAATGATGTAAAAGTGAAATTTGCAGCGGTGTTTTCTGCTTCCGTGTTAGGGCAGGAGACACCGTTTTGTTTTTACATAATACCTGCTTCCGGCTTGTTTTGTCGGTTCTCAGATGATAAAATAAAAAGAAAAATGAACGGTTTTTACATGGGGTGGCAGAATTATGACAGAAGATACAGGGAAGAAAATATCAGAGGAACTGAAAAATGATTTTACGATGGATAAGCTCTGGGCTGTTCTGTGCCTGATGCAGGGCGAAAGGTTTTATACGGCACGGGGACTTGAGTTTCATTATAAAATCCGGGGAAATGAGATTTTTGTGGACAGAAAGGTAAACAGTAAAAGCATTACCAGAAGCAGTGTGGAAATGGTTTTTAGGAAACTGCAGGAGAGGCGGCAGGGAGGAGAGGAATTTCCCCTTCCCGTACAGGGACCGAAAAAACTGGGGGTATTCGGCGCCAGCTATCTTTATCCTGTTCTGAAAAGGCTGGAGCTGGTAAGACCGGAATAAAAGAAATAAAGGGATATTTTTCAGACGCTATGTGAGAGAAAAGGTATGTCCCTGTTAAGCTGCATGCAGATCCTATGGGCTGTCCCCAGGCAGGACAGCAGAATCCGGAAGCTGTACAGGGGAACAGATCCGGCAGGTACAACTGCAGGTTGTATATTTTTGAAAAATAAACTATAATAAACATCTGAACAGACAGTCTGAATGGGCTGAGTAAAATACATGCCGGAAATGATATGCAGTCGTATAAAAACTGCAGGTATATACCAATAAAGACAGGGAGTTGCAGAAGATGAGAGCAGAGGTTGTAAGTATGGATGCGAAGCATCCGGATAAAGAGGCCATAAAAAGAGCAGGACAGATACTGCAAAACGGAGGGCTGGTGGCTTTTCCTACGGAAACCGTATATGGACTGGGAGGAAATGCCCTGGATCCCCGGGCATCCATGAAAATTTATGCTGCAAAGGGACGTCCGTCAGACAATCCTCTGATCATTCACATTGCAGATATGTCCAGTCTGCCCAAAATCGTGTCAGAAATTCCTGCAAAGGCACAGCTTCTGGCAGAAAAATTCTGGCCGGGGCCTCTGACCATGATTCTTCCAAAAGCAGAGATTGTTCCCGGGGAGACGACCGGCGGTCTTGACAGCGTTGCAGTCCGGTTTCCCAGTGATCTGATCGCGCAGGAGCTGATCAAGGCGGCGGGAGGCTTTGTTGCGGCTCCAAGCGCAAACACATCGGGCCGTCCAAGTCCTACCAGAGCAGAGCATGTGGAAGAGGACCTTGGAGATGCCATTGATATGATCCTGGACGGCGGACAGGTTGGTATCGGGCTGGAATCTACGATCGTAGATTTTACAGAGGATATTCCGGTAGTGCTAAGACCGGGATATATTTCTCTGGAAATGCTTCAGGAAATTCTGGGTGAGGTGCGAATGGACAGAGGGCTTCTGATCACAGACAGCAGTGTTCATCCAAAAGCTCCGGGAATGAAATACCGTCATTATGCGCCAAAGGCAGATCTTGCGGTTGTGGAGGGAAATACAGAGCAGGTAATTGCCTATATAAACCGTATGACAGAAGAAGCGGTAAGTCAGGGCGGACGTGTGGGGATCATTGCCACAGACGAAACGTCGGCTTTGTACAAAAACGGAGTTGTGCGGAGTATCGGAAGCAGGGAGGATGAGGAGACGATCGCCCATCATCTTTACGAGGTGCTTCGGGATTTTGACGGGGATGGCGTCAGCGCTATTTACTCAGAGGCATTTTATACGCCCAGAATGGGACAGGCGATTATGAACAGGCTTTTAAAAGCTGCAGGACACAAGATTATAAACGTACAGGAGGAACAGGAATGATAGCATTAGGATGTGACCACGGTGGATTTGAACTGAAACAGGAGATTAAAAAGCATCTGGATCAGCAGAATATAGAGTATATTGACTATGGATGCGACAGTCAGGAGGCTGTTGATTATCCGGTTTATGCAAAAAAAGTGGCAAGAGCGATACAGAATGGTGAATGTGAAAAGGGAATCCTGATCTGCGGAACAGGTATTGGAATTTCCATTACAGCAAATAAATTTAAGGGAATCCGCGCAGCACTTTGTACAGACTGCTTCAGCGCAGAGGCAACAAGACTTCACAATGATGCCAATGTTCTGGCAATGGGAGGAAGAGTTGTAGGCGCAGGTCTTGCGCTTAAGATCGTGGATACTTTCTTAAACACACCGTTTTCCAATGACGAAAGACATATTCGCAGAATCAGCCAGATAGAGACAGACTGATATAAAGAAGATAAAGGGGACAGGACGAGCTGTAAAGGGTTTGGCCTGTTTATCTGAATCAAAAAGCCTGTTGATCTCAGACAACAGGCAGTTTATAAAGTATTATGGGGAGGGTTTTACAATGGAGAAAGAAAAAAGAATGGACTATATTTCCTGGGATGAGTATTTTATGGGGGTGGCAATGCTTTCCGGGATGCGGTCCAAGGATCCTCATTCACAGGTGGGAGCCTGTATTGTAAGTGAGGACAACAAGATTCTTTCCATGGGATACAACGGATTTCCTATGGGATGCTCGGATGATAAGTTTCCGTGGGCAAGAGAGGGCGATGCCCTGGACACAAAGTATCTTTATGTGACTCACAGTGAGCTGAACGCAATCCTGAATTACAGAGGCGGAAGCCTGGAGGGCGCGAAGCTTTACGTTTCACTTTTTCCCTGTAATGAGTGCGCCAAGGCCATTATTCAGTCCGGGATCAAAACCATTGTATATGACTGTGACAAATATGAAAATACTCCGTCCGTGATCGCGTCCAAGCGTATGCTGGATGCAGCCGGCGTCAGATACTATAAATACAACCGTACCGGAAGAGAGATCAGGATTACTGTCTGAAAAGGTAAAAATGCTGTCTGCGCAGAAAATTCTGTCAGATTTTTACGGGGCAGCCATAAAAGTGCGGGATTTGTTCCGGGTTTTCCGTTCAGGAGGCTTGACACAGGAGATTTTTTCGCATACAATGAGTAAAAGTTCGTGGAAACACAACTGAAAACAGAAAACGGCGAAGAAGAGAATAGTACACGCAGAGCAATCTCAGAGAGAAATCCCGAAGCCTGTTCAGCTGTCAGGCGGTGGTGTGAGGATTTTGTGCGCGAACCGTGGAACCGGCCTCAGAGCTCCGTGCAATTGAAGTACGGCGTATTTCTGCGTTAAAGAAACAGGAGAGAGCAGTATAAATACAGACTGTCCGCGGGGCAGCTGTTTAAGGAGGTACTGCTAATCAGGGTGGTACCGCCGAAGTCCTTCGGTCCCTTTGCAGGGATTGGAAGGGCTTTTTTATTTACCGGGAAAGTAGTGCATTCTGTCCTTCCCAGTCCCGGAAACAGGAAATAACAGTATTGAAAAAAGGAGAATGATCATGGCAAAAGAGAAAAAATTAGTAGAAGCCATCACTTCCATGGAGGAAGATTTTGCGCAGTGGTATACTGACGTAGTAAAAAAGGCAGAGCTTTGCGATTACACAAGCGTAAAGGGCTGCATGGTGATCAAGCCGGCCGGCTATGCCATCTGGGAAAACATCCAGAATGAGCTGGACAGAAGATTCAAAGAAACAGGCGTTCAGAATGTTTACATGCCTATGTTTATTCCGGAGTCTCTTCTTCAGAAAGAAAAGGATCACGTAGAGGGCTTTGCGCCGGAGGTTGCATGGGTAACTCACGGCGGCCTGGATCCTCTTCAGGAGCGTCTCTGTGTGCGTCCGACTTCTGAGACTCTGTTCTGCGATTTTTATCAGAAGGAGATCCAGTCCCACAGAGATCTTCCAAAGGTTTACAATCAGTGGTGTTCTGTAGTCCGCTGGGAAAAAACGACCCGTCCGTTCCTGCGTTCCAGAGAATTTCTGTGGCAGGAGGGCCATACTGCTCATGCAACAGCTGAAGAGGCGGAAGAGAGAACCATTCAGATGCTGAATGTATATGCAGACTTCTGTGAGGAAGTTCTTGCAATCCCGGTTGTAAAAGGCCAGAAAACAGATAAAGAAAAATTTGCAGGCGCAGAGGCGACTTATACAATCGAGTCTCTGATGCACGATGGAAAGGCTCTGCAGTCCGGAACCAGCCATAACTTCGGCGACGGCTTTGCAAAAGCCTTCGGTATTCAGTATACAGACAAAGAAAACAAGCTTCAGTATGTTCATCAGACATCCTGGGGAATGACAACCCGTATGATCGGAGCCATCATTATGGTTCACGGTGACAACAGCGGTCTTGTGCTTCCTCCGAGAATCGCGCCGGTACAGGCTGTGATCATTCCGATCCAGCAGCGCAAAGAGGGCGTTCTGGAAAAAGCAGATGAGCTGTTTGAGACTCTGAAAGCTGCAGGAATCCGCGTGAAGGTGGACGATACAGACAGAAGTCCGGGATATAAATTCTCCGAGCAGGAAATGCGCGGTATTCCGGTTCGTATTGAGTGCGGTCCCAAGGATATCGAAAACGGACAGGCTGTGATCTGCCGCCGTGATACACGGGAAAAATATGTGGTAACTTTTGAGGAGCTGGCAGGAAAGGTTCAGGAAGTTCTTGACACCATGCAGAAGGATATGCTGGAAAGAGCCCGTGCTCACCGGGAAGCTCATACCTATGTTGCAACGGACTATGAAGAGTTTAAAGAGACTATCAACACGAAACCGGGCTTTGTAAAAGCAATGTGGTGCGGCGATCAGGCCTGCGAGGACAAGATCAAGGAAGACGTACAGGCAACTTCCAGATGTATGCCGTTTGAGCAGGAGCATTTAAGCGATGTGTGCGTATGCTGCGGAAAACCTGCGAAAAAAATGGTTTACTGGGGAAGAGCATACTAAGATGAAGCTGAATATACCTTCCGGTGCGGAAATTATTCTGAATACGCTGGAACAGAACGGATATGAGGCCTATGTAGTGGGCGGCTGTGTCCGGGATTCCATTCTGGGACGCTGTCCGGATGACTGGGATATTACCACATCTGCATCTCCGGAGCAGGTAAAAGCGCTTTTCAGAAGAACTGTAGATACCGGACTTCAGCATGGAACAGTAACTGTTCTCATAGAAAAAGAAGGCTTTGAGGTAACTACTTACCGGGTGGACGGCGACTATGAGGATGGCCGTCATCCCAAAGAAGTAAGGTTTACCTCAAATCTTAAAGAGGATCTGAAACGGAGAGATTTTACCATTAATGCCATGGCATATCATCCTGAGAGGGGACTTGTAGATCTTTTTGGCGGAGTGAATGACATGGAAAAAAAGGTGATCCGCTGCGTGGGTGATCCCATGGAGCGGTTTCAGGAGGATGCGCTGAGGATTCTGAGAGCTGTCCGCTTTTCCGCCCAGCTGGGATTTACCATAGAAGCGAGTACAAAGGAAGCCATCGGCGCTCTGGCTCCCAATCTTAAACTGGTCAGCGCCGAGAGAATCCAGGTGGAGCTTGTAAAGCTTCTTGTTTCCCCCAATCCGGACTACCTCCGCGTTGCATATGAAACAGGGGTGACAGCAGAGTTTTTGCCGGAGTTTGATGTGTGCATGAAAACTGATCAGAATACTCCCCATCACTGTTATACAGTAGGCGAACATATTCTGAAAAGTCTTTTGCACGTCAGAGCGGACAAGGTTCTTCGCCTGACCATGCTTCTTCATGACATTGGTAAGCCGGTGGTAAAAATAACGGACGAAAATGGCCGCGATCATTTTAAAATGCACGGACCGGAAAGTGAGCAGATGGCAAAATCCATTCTGCGCCGGCTGAAATTTGATAATGACACCATCCATAAGGTTTGTCGGCTTGTAAAGTGGCATGACGCCAGACCGGCAGCCCAGATGCCAAATGTACGCCGCTCTGTCAACAAAATCGGGGAAGATATTTTTCCACTTTATCTGGAGGTCCAGAGAGCAGATATGCTGGCGCAAAGCACTTATCAGCGCCGGGAAAAGGAAGAGCGGCTGGAAGGTGTGAAATCCTGTTATGAGCAGATCGTGGAGAAAAAACAGTGTGTTTCCCTGAAAAGTCTGGCAGTTACAGGCAGAGATCTTATTCAGGCCGGTTATAAGCCGGGCCCTTATCTGGGAGAAATTCTGAATCAGCTTCTGGAGCATGTTCTGGAATATCCGGAAGACAATCAGAAGGAAACGCTGATGCAGCTGGTGAAAGAAAATCAGGATTAAAATTTCAGAAAGCATGAAACGTATAGGAGAGATCCCTTCACAGAAATTTTCTGTGGAGGGATTTTTTCTACAAATAGGATCAGAAATCAAAGAACATGACAAAATACCTGGCGGGACAGTACCGTGTGAACAGCTACGCATAATTTCCGCTCCTCTGTACATAAGTATAGAAAGTACAAAAAATGAGGGGGAAGCAGATTTGTATGATTATGGATTCAGCGTTCTGGAACAGTACGAGCTGACTGTAAAAAGTACAGCCCGTACCAGAGGAGGACTTCTCTGTCAGACTGACAGAAGTCCGGCAGTATTACGTGAACAGAGAGGCTCGGGAAAAAAACTTCAGAAGCAGCAGGAGCTTCTTTTAAAGCTGGAGGAAAATGGTTGTCTGGTAGATACCTTTCTGGAAAATAAAGAAGGAGAGCTTATTTCAACTGACCGGGATGGAATTTCCTATACTCTTCAGCGCTGGTATGAAGGGCGGGAATGTGATACAAGATCCAGAGAACAGATTCTGCAGGCAGTGGGGATGCTTGCCGGGATCCATAAAGAAATGAAACTTCCGACAGACCTTTCTTATATGGAAGAAAATCTGAATGACGAGTATCAGCGCCATAATCAGGAACTGAGGAAAATTCGCAGATTTATCAGAAAAAAAGGTCCTGCGTGTGCTTTTGAAAAGGAATATTTAAAATCTGTGGAATGGTTTCTGGCGAGAGGAGAGCTGGCTGTAAATATGCTCAGGGCGTCTTCCTATGCAGACCTTCGGGAAAAGGCAAAAGAAGAAGGCACAGTCTGCCACGGGGAATACAATCAGCATAACGTTCTGATACTGAAATCAAAGACGGCAGTAACAGGGTTCTCACACTGGTGTTTTGGAATCCAGATCGGAGATCTTTACCACTTTATGAGAAAAATACTGGAAAAATCAGGCTGGAATATAAATTTAGCAGAAGAAATGCTAAAAACATACCACAGAATCCGCCCGATTTCCGCAGAAGAGTGGGAAAACCTGAAGATCCGGTTTACTTATCCGGAAAAATTCTGGAAATTGTCCAACTACTATTATACCCACAACAAAGCATGGATTTCTGAAAAAAATACGGAAAAGCTTCAGGCGCTGATCAGACAGAAAGAAAAATGGGAAGCTTTCGGAGAACAATGTTTTAAAGAATACAATTTTTAAAATACAGACAGAAGGAATTTTATATACTGTTTACACAGCATGTTTCCGGGGAATTTTAGATTTGGGGGTCACCGGAGCCTGAAATTTTATGAAGGAGAAACTGTTCAGACTTCCCTTTTTCAGAAAACAGGTGTATAATTAGAAATCATAAACTTCGCAGAGCGCAGTTTAAAAAAGATATAGGGAGGTACAGCGGTATGGATTACAGAGAAGTATATGAGCAGTGGCTTGCGAACCCATACTTCGATGATGCAACAAAAGAGGAACTGAAGAACATCGCAGAAGAAGAGAATGAAATCAAAGAACGTTTTTATATGGATCTGGAATTTGGTACGGCGGGCCTGCGCGGAATCATCGGTGCAGGTACAAACCGTATGAATATTTATGTAGTAAGAAGAGCAACCCAGGGGCTTGCAAATTATATTGCAAAAGTGGGCAAACAGTCCCAGGGTGTTGCAATTGCCTATGATTCCCGCCATATGTCACCGGAGTTTGCCCAGGAAGCAGCTCTCTGTCTTGCTGCAAACGGAATTAAGGCATATATTTTTGAGTCTTTAAGACCTACACCGGAGCTCTCTTTTGCAGTCCGTCACCTTGGCTGTGTTGCGGGAATTAATATCACTGCCAGCCATAACCCGCCGGAATACAATGGATACAAGGTATACTGGGAGGACGGCGCTCAGATCACTCCGCCTCATGATACCGGAATCATGGGAGAGGTAAAGGCAATCTCCGACTGGAATACTGTAAAAACCATGGACAAGGCCCAGGCAGAAAAAGCAGGCCTTTATGAAGTGATCGGCCAGAAGATTGACGATGCCTATATGGAAGAGCTGAAAAAACAGGTGATCCATCAGGATGCCATTGAGGCAGAGGGCAAAAAACTGAAGATCGTTTATACACCTCTTCACGGAACCGGAAATATTCCTGCAAGAAGGATCCTGAAGGAGCTGGGCTTTGAAAACGTATATGTTGTTAAGGAGCAGGAGCTTCCGGACGGCGCGTTCCCTACAGTAAGCTATCCGAATCCTGAAGCAGCCGAAGCCTTTGAACTTGGCCTGAAGCTTGCAAAAGAAGTGGATGCGGATCTTGTTCTTGCCACGGATCCGGATGCAGACCGTCTGGGTGTGCGCGTAAAAGATAAAAACGGCGAATACCATGACCTGACAGGAAATATGTCTGGCTGTCTTCTTGCAAACTATGAGATCGGACAGCGCAGAGCAGTAAACGGAAGTCTTCCGGAGGACGGCGCTCTGATCAAGACAATTGTTACCAGCAATCTGGCAGATGCCATTGCAAAAGGCTATGGCGTTGATCTCATTGAGGTTCTGACAGGATTTAAGTTTATCGGTCAGCAGATTCTGGGCTTTGAGAACAGCGGAAAGGGAACTTATCTTTTCGGTTTTGAAGAGAGCTATGGCTGCCTGATCGGTACATACGCAAGAGATAAGGATGCGATTGTGGCTACAATGGCGCTGTGCGAGGCTGCCGCTTACTATAAGACTCAGGGAAAAACTCTCTGGGATGCAATGATCGAGATGTATGACCAGTACGGATATTATAAGGATGATATCAAATCCATTACTCTGAAAGGAATTGAGGGACTTCAGAAGATCCAGGAGATCATGGATACTCTTCGTAAGAATCCTCCGGCAGAGTTTGCAGGACATAAGGTAGTTTCTGCAAGAGATTATAAAAAGGATACCATTACAGATCTGGCAACCGGAGAGGTGAAGCCTACCGGACTTCCGAATTCCAATGTTCTGTACTATGACCTGACAGATGATGCATGGGTATGTGTCCGCCCGTCCGGTACAGAACCAAAAGTAAAATTCTACTATGGAGTAAAAGGAACTTCCCTTGAGGATGCAGATGAAAAGTCTGCAGTCATGGGCAAGGCTGTTCTTGATATGGTCAATACAATGATGTAATGCGGTGAGAAGATGCAGAATTTTGATGAATTTATGGAAGTGGTGCGAAAAATCCGCAAAAGCTGTCCCTGGGATAAGGTGCAGACTCATGAAAGTCTGAAACCTTATCTGATCAGTGAGACAAATGAGCTTCTGGAGGGAATTGATCGTCTGAAAACACAGAATGACAGTGAAAATCTCTGTGAGGAGCTGGGAGACGTGCTGTTTCAGGTTGCTCTCCACAGTGTGATCGCCCAGGAAGAGGGGCTGTTTACTATTGAGGATGTGATCGATGGTATTTCTTCAAAAATGCAGTTTCGTCATCCGAAAATCTTTGTTCCGGAGGATGAGACAATGACCTCTCTTTCCTGGGATCAGCTGAAAGAAATCGAAAAGAGCAGGAAGACGAAAAAGCTCTGAAAAGTATTTCAGAAGCATTAGCCGGAAGCGTTACTTTTTACTCCGTTCACAGTAACCTGAAAGCCCCGGTTTACGGGGATTTGCCACAAAAAACCTTGACAATCTACAGGAAAAGGTATATAAATAGTAAATAGCGTGTGATCGACAGGAAGCATAACGCGATAATAAAGAAAGAGAGCATTTATAGGAGGAAACACCATGAATAAAACAGAATTAGTAGCAGCAATGGCGAAAGAGACAAATCTTTCCAGGAAAGATGTAGAAGCAGTCCTGAAATCTTTCACCGATGTTGTAGCATCCGAGCTCAAAAAAGGCGGAAAAATTCAGCTTGTAGGATTTGGTACCTTTGAGGTAAGCGAGAGAGCTGCAAGAGAAGGAAGAAATCCTCATACTGGTGAAACCATGAAAATCGAAGCTTCCAAAGCACCGAAATTCAAAGCTGGTAAGGCTTTAAAGGATCTTGTAAACGATAAATAATAAAGTTCAGCAGAGGGGGAACAGCGTGTTCCCCCTTTTTCTATAGAATACAGAAAAAAAGAACAGGAGATTTTGTATGCGTCTTGATAAATATCTGAAGGTTTCCCGTCTTATTAAAAGAAGAACAGTGGCAAACGAAGCCTGTGATGCGGGAAGAGTTTTGCTTAATGATAAACCTGCCAGAGCTTCTGCGGCAGTAAAGGCCGGAGACATTGTGGAGATCCAGTTTGGCGGAAAAAGCGTTAAGGTGGAAGTTCTTGATGTAAAAGAGACAGTCCGCAAGGAAGAGGCGGAAAGTATGTTCCGCTATCTGTAGTTTTTACGTCTATTTATAAGGGCTGTTTCATACATTGTTTATGGAAAGAAACAATGGGAGGCTGACCCTTGGAAGAGAAAAAAACAATGTGCGCCCACAGACTGTCCCTTGATAACCGACAGGAGGGCACGGTTACAGGCGTCCGGGACATTCATTCCTTTAATGAAAGCGAGATTTTGCTGGAAACAGAGGCCGGAAGACTTTCTGTAAAAGGAGAACTGCTCCATGTGCGGAGACTGAATCTGGAAAAGGGAGAGGCCGATATTGAAGGAAAAATAAACAGCTTAACCTATCTTTCAAAAAAGACAGAAAACAAAGAAGAATCTCTGCTGAAGCGGATGTTCCGGTAAAATATGAGCGGTTATATGGAGTATGAGGCAGTACTGTTTCTTCTGTCTGTGGTGATGGGGGCGGCTCTGTTTCTCTTTTATAAGATTCTGACTGCCCTGAGAAAAGTGATTTCCCATCCGTCCTGGGCAGTGGATGTGGAAGACCTTTTTTACTGGACTGCAGCAGGGATTTTTATGTTCTCTGTGATATACAGGTTCAATCAGGGAACCCTCAGATGTTTTCTTTTTGCAGGAAGTATTCTGGGAGCTGTTCTGTGCCGGGGGACGGTGGCAGATCTGTTTGAGCGGATTCTTGTGTTTCTGTGCGGGATTCCGGTGAATTTTGTAAAATTTTCAACAAAGAGGTTGCTATTTCTCTTTAAAAGATGTAGTATTTTATTGTATAAGTATCAAACTATGCAAAAAAGAAAAGGTTTTAAAACAAAGAGGATCAGTCAGGTTGAAAAAGTCAAAAAGAAAGAAAAGCAAAAAAAGAATAACGAATAACTATCTGGGAATGGCTGTTATTTCAGTTGTTGTTCTTCTGCTTCTTGGCGGCCTGGCAATGAAAAGTCACAGCCTCAGAAACAGGATTGCCTATTATGACGCCCAGGCAGCAGAGCTGAAACAGCAGATTTCTGATGAAAAAGAGCGGACAAAGGAAATTGACAAGCGCACAGAGTATATGCAGACAGATGAGTATGCGGCAGAGGTTGCCAGAGACAGACTGGGGCTTGTAAAAGATAATGAGATAGTGTTTGAAGAAGAAAAATAACACGGATTTTGGCGAAAAGTTTTTAATTGCTTTCGCCTGTGTTTGACAGATATTTTGGAACCTGTCCTTTATAATGGCACTTGATGAAGTGTGTAAAGGGGAGGGGAAATATGCAGGAATGGATTATTGCCATGCTCGTGATCAGCCTACTGCTGATTTTCCGGGACATGGCAAAAACTATTTTGACGGGGCAAATGTCGAAAAAGGAGGAACCCTTTGCTCCCGGAGAAAGCCATCCTCAGAAGGAGAAGGTGGAGCGGTATGCGGCTTCTTTCCAGAAGCTGGCAGATACCTTTTACGGGATGCCCTACCGGAAAGAATATTTAAGCTCCGGTCAGATTGACGCGATATTGAAGGATACCAATGAGGAAATGTGCAGCAGATGCTATCACAGAGAAATATGCTGGGGAGAAAATTCCGGTTCTCTGAAGCAGGGCGGAGAGGCAATGATCCGCGCCATGGAAGAGGGGGATGAGGAGGCTGTAGAAATGATCCGTCAGGAGTGGGCGGAGATCTGCGGCAAATCCATACAGTATCTGGAAACAGTCAGAGAGCGTTTTCAGAAGGAAAAACAGAATCTGGTATGGAGCAACCGCATGATCGAAAGCAGGCTGGCAGTGGCACAGCAGCTGACAGAGATATCCCGGATCATGGGAATGGTGGCAGAAGATATTTATGATATTTCTCCGGCAGACCCGAAGTTTCAGGAGAGTATTCGCCGGATTCTGAAAAAACGTCATATTGTGCTGAAAAATGCCTGGGTTATGGATAAGGTAGAGGGGCACAGGCAGATGTTTCTTACTATGAAAGCCAGAAGCGGCCAGTGTGTATCTGTGACAGAGGTTTCTCAGCTCCTTTCAGGTCTGTGCGAGTGCGCTATGACCTCTGCCGCTGACAGCAGAGGCATTGTAAACGGCGAATACCATACGGTACATTTTGTGGAAGACGTCAGCTATCAGGTGATGTACGGAGTGGCAAAGCTTACAAGAGAGGAAGAAAAGATTTCCGGGGACAACTATATCTGCAGACAGGAAGAAGGCGGAAAGTTTGTGATGTGTCTTTCTGATGGAATGGGTTCCGGCATGGATGCCTGCAGAGAGAGCGAGATCGTGGTGGAGCTTCTGGAGCAGTTTCTGGAATCCGGATTTACCCAGGAGACAGCAGCCAGAATGGTGAATTCTGCTCTGGTGCTGAAAGGACGAGAGGGAATGTTCTCCACAGTGGATATCTGCGCTCTGGATCTTTATACAGGAATCTGCAGTTTTTTGAAGGCCGGGGCTGCATCCACTTTTATTAAGCGTGACCACTGGGTTGAGGCAATTTCTTCGGAAAGTCTTGCAGCAGGACTGGTTCAGCAGATCGACTTTGATACTGCTTCCCGGAAACTTTATCATGGAGATTACCTGATCATGATGACGGATGGAGTTCTGGATGCTCTTCCTCTGGACAGAGAAGAGGAAACCATGAAGGAAATCATTATGGACGTGCAGGAGGAAAATCCCAGAGAGGTCAGCAGAGGGATTCTGGAACGGGTGCTGGGATACAGCGATTACCGGGCCAGAGACGATATGACTGTGCTGGTGGCCAGTGTGCTGCGCAAGTAGAAACAAAAGAGGAGAAAAGCAGACATGCAGGAGCAGATTTATGCAAAGGTCCGTGCTTTTGCAGAAAAAAACAGGATGTTCGATCAGTGCGGCGCGGTGGCTGCCGGAGTATCCGGCGGAGGCGATTCCGTGACCATGCTGGATATTCTGAACAGACTGAAAGAAGAATACGGATTTCAGATCACAGCCGTTCATGTAAATCACGGGATCCGGGGCGCAGAGGCGCAAAGAGATCAGGAGGCTGCAGAGAAACTGTGCAGAAAAATGGGAATTCCCTGCAGAGTATACTGTTTTGATGTTCCAAAGCTTGCCGCACAGTGGAAAACCGGGCTGGAGGAAGCAGGAAGAACAGTCCGGAGGCAGGCTTTTGAAGAAGCGCTTGCCGGAGTACCGGTTTCAGGGGAAAAAAAGAAGGTAATCGCTCTTGCGCACAACAGAAACGATCTGGCAGAGACTATGCTTCATCATCTCTGCAGAGGAACCGGTCTCAGGGGACTTTCTTCCATGAAAGCGGCAGAGGATGGGATCATTCGTCCGGTTCTCTGTCTGGAACGGAAGGAAATTAATGAATATCTCAGAGAAAGAAATCTGCCCTATGTAACAGACAGCACAAATCTTCAGGACGAATATACCAGAAACAGGATCCGGCACCATGTACTTCCTGTTCTGGAAAGTGAAATCAATGAAAAGACAGTGGCTCATATGGCAGAGACATCTGAGCTGATTGGACAGGCGGAGGCTTACTTTCAGGAAAAAGGCGCTTCACTGGCAGAAAAATGCCGAACCGAAAAGGGAGAGATCCTTTTTGAAAAAAGTTTCCTGAAATATCCTGAAATTATCCGGAAGTATGCGGTGAGAAATGCTGTTGAAAAGCTTGCAGGCAAAAGAAAGGATATTTCTCTGATACATGTGCGTGCAGTGCTGGAGCTTTTTGAACTTCGTACCGGAGCGTCAGTAAAGCTTCCATATAATCTGGAGGCAGCGAAAACATATGAAGGAATTATCATAAGGAAGAAAAATCCTGAAGATCCGGACAGGGAATCCCGGGAATATCAGCTTCCTTTAAACGGAAGCCTTGCCTGTAGTCTGGGAAATTTTGAAACAAAAATCTTTTCCTGGTCAGACCAGAAGATTTGTGAAAAAAAGTATACGAAATGGTTGGATTATGATAGAATAAAATACGATATATCTGTCCGTACCAGAAAAACAGGAGATTACCTTACTGTAAACAGTCAGGGGCATCGCAAAAAACTGACGCGGTGTATGATCGATGAAAAAATCCCCTGTGAACAGAGGGATAAGATTCCTCTGATCACAGAAGGCAGCCAGGTTCTCTGGATCGTGGGCGGAAGAATGAATGAAAGGTATAAGATCACATCAGAGACAAAGAATGTGCTGGAAATCAAATACCAAGGAGGAAAATATCATGAGTGAAAAAATCAGAGTATTACTCAGCGAGGAAGAAGTGGAGGCAAGAATCAGACAGATTGCCGCAAAGATCAGCAAAGATTATGCAGGAAAAGAGATTCATCTGATCTGTGTTTTAAAGGGTGGAGTATTTTTTACCTGTGAACTTGCAAAAAGGATCACTGTTCCGGTATCTCTTGACTTTATGTCTGTGTCCAGCTATGGAGATGACACAAAATCAAGCGGTGTGGTAAGAATCGTCAAAGATCTGGATCAGCCTCTGATCGGCAAGGACGTGCTGATCGTGGAGGATATCATCGACTCAGGAAGAACTCTCAGCTATCTGATCGAAATCCTCAAAGGACGTAATCCAAACAGTGTCCGCCTCTGTACACTGCTGGACAAACCGGAGAGACGAGTGAGGGATGTAAAAGTAGATTACTGCTGCTTCAATATCCCGGATGAATTTGTTGTGGGATATGGTCTGGACTATGCCCAGAAATATCGTAATCTCCCGTTTATCGGCGTGGTAGAACTGGACACAGAAGAATGAAAGGAGATTCAGTTAAGTGAATAAACAGCCAAGCAGAATTGGCCTGTATCTGATTTTGATCGCATTGCTGGTGGGCGGATATTTTTATCTGAACAGCCAGGTGTCAGGTCAGAATGACTATACCATAGAAGCATTGGAGCAGGCAGCAGAAGAAGGAAGAGTAAATGATGCGGTGATTTATCAGAACAGGGAAGTACCTACCGGTTCGGTGGCTGCAGATATTGAGAACGAAGGACAGAAGCGTGTCTATGTAACAGATGTCAAGGAGGCGCAGGAAATGCTGGAGGAAAACAATATTGCTCCTCTGGTCAAAGATGTTCCTCAGCAGAATGTGTTCCTTACCACACTTCTTCCTCTGCTTCTTACAGGAGGACTGATTCTGTTCCTTTTCCTGATGATGAACAGACAGATGTCAGGAGGCGGAGGAAATGCCAAAATGATGAACTTTGGTAAAAGCCGTGCAAGAATGATGCTTCCGGACGACAAAAAAGTAACATTTCAGAATGTAGCCGGACTTCAGGAAGAAAAAGAAGATCTGGTTGAGGTTGTAGATTTTTTAAAAGCGCCTCAGAAATATACAAACGTAGGCGCAAGGATTCCCAAGGGTGTTATTCTTGTAGGACCTCCGGGAACCGGTAAAACTCTCCTGGCAAAAGCGGTTGCCGGAGAAGCAGGAGTGCCCTTTTTCTCTATTTCCGGATCAGATTTTGTGGAGATGTTCGTAGGTGTGGGAGCTTCCCGTGTCCGAGATCTGTTTGAAGAAGGAAAACGCCATGCGCCCTGTATTATTTTTATAGACGAGATCGATGCGGTCGCAAGACAGCGGGGAACCGGCATGGGCGGCGGTCATGATGAGCGCGAGCAGACTCTGAACCAGCTTCTTGTGGAAATGGACGGATTTGGCGTCAACGAAGGAATTATTGTAATGGCTGCCACGAACCGTGTGGATATTCTGGATCCGGCGATTCTCCGTCCGGGACGTTTTGACCGCAAGGTTGCAGTTGGACGTCCGGATGTGAAGGGCCGCGAGGAGATCCTTCGGGTTCATGCAAAGGATAAGCCTCTTGGCGAGGATGTGGATCTGGCGCAGATTGCTCAGACAACAGCAGGATTTACAGGTGCAGATCTGGAAAACCTCCTGAACGAGGCGGCGATCATGGCTGCCAGAGACAGCCGCAGCTATATTATGCAGCAGGACATCAAGCATGCCTTTATTAAAGTTGGCATCGGAGCAGAGAAGAGAAGCAAGGTTATTTCCGAAAAAGAGAAAAAGATCACTGCTTATCATGAGGCAGGCCATGCGATCCTGTTCCATGTGCTCCCTGATATGGATCCGGTATATACGATTTCCATTATTCCCACAGGAGTAGGCGCTGCAGGTTATACCATGCCTCTTCCGGAAAATGACGAGATGTTTAATACAAAAGGAAAAATGCTTCAGGATATCACTACTCTCCTTGGAGGCCGTGTGGCAGAAGAGATTATTTTCGGAGATATCACCACAGGAGCATCCAATGATATTAAGCGTGCAACCACAACAGCCCGGGCAATGGTCATGCAGTATGGCATGTCTGAAAAAATGGGACTGATCGCTTACGGTGATGAAGGGGATGAAGTATTTATCGGAAGAGATCTTGCTCATACGAGAAGCTACAGTGAAGAGGTTGCAAAAGATATTGATCAGGAGATCCATGGGATCATTGACGGATGTCATAAGAAAGCCAGGGAGATTATTCTTGAGCATGAAGATGTGCTCCATAAATGCGCAGCTCTTCTGTTAGAGAAGGAAAAGGTGCAGAGAGACGAGTTTGAGGCACTTTTTACAGCGTAAAATCATAGTGGCAAAATACGCATGTACAATATATCCAAAAACAAATATGCATTTTTGTGAACTTTGTGCACACTTATTTGTTGACCCATGGTATTATATATATCGTAAAAACCCCCCAATACATTATATAGTTTTTGCTACACCCCATAAGAAGAAATACCTTCTCCAAAAAAGCCAGCTTATCCCGCTGGCTTTTTTACTGTCTGTAAATATATAAAAACTGTCTTGACAGGCGGGTACAGGTATGTTACGATATCAATACTTTCATATGGTAGAGTGACTACGTGATAACATAGAAGAGTAAAGCGAGAGGAGACAGACAGTATGAAGAAAAAAACAGTTGTGGTAATGATGGCGGCTCTGATGGCAGCAGGTATGATGTCTGCGGTAAACGTTCAGGCTGGAATTGAGGATAAAACACTGATCGTAGGTTTTGATGCGGAATATCCTCCTTATGGATATATGGATGAAAACGGAGAGTATACAGGCTTTGATCTGGAGCTTGCCCAGGCAGTGTGTGAGCTGGAAGGATGGGAGCTTGAGAAGAAACCTCTGAACTGGGACTCCAAGGACATGGAGCTGAACTCCGGATCCATTGACTGTATCTGGAATGGTTTTACCATGAACGGAAGAGAAGACGAGTATACCTTTTCTGTTCCCTATGTGGATAACAGCCAGGTGATCGTTGTGGCAGAGGATTCCGGCATTGAGAAGCTTTCTGACCTTGCAGGCAAAACCGTAGGCGTTCAGGCGGCATCTGCAGCGCTGGACGTTCTGAAAAGCGAGGAAGAAGGCGGCCAGAAGGCGCTGTCAGATACCTTTGCAGCGCTGAATGAATTTGCGGATTACAACACTGCATTTACAGAACTTCAGGCAGGAGCCCTTGATGCGCTGGCTATTGATATCGGCGTTGCAAAATATCAGATCAATTCCAGGGGGGAGGGCTTTATGATCCTGGATGAAAGTCTGAATACGGAGCAGTATGCAATTGGATTCAAAAAAGGAAACGACGAACTCTGTGAAATTGTAAATGCAGATCTTCAGAAGCTTGCGGAAGACGGGACAGTGCAGGAGCTTGCAGAGAAGTATGAAATTGCGGATATGGTAAGTCTGAAAGCCTCCGGAGAGGAAAGCGAGGAGGCTGCAGAAAAAGAAACAGGAGAAACTGATTCTGAAGAAGCGGCAGAATAAAAGCTGCCGGAAACAGTAACGGATAAAATCAGAACCGGGCAGAAGTCAGAACCCGGAATAAAAGACAAAAAAGCTGCTGTGCTGAAAATAAAAAATGTACAGCAGCTTTATTACGGCAGGAAAAGCTTTTCTGCCTGATAACGGAGGAAAAAATATGAGTTTTCAGGTAATGCTCCAACAGCTTTCCAGAGGCTTCGGGTCAACGCTTATGATCTTCTGTCTGACCCTTCTGTTTTCCCTGCCTCTGGGACTGGTGATATATTTTGGGAGGGTTTCCAGGTTCAAACCCCTCAGTCTGGTGGTAAAATGTTATATTTCTGTTATGAGAGGAACGCCGCTTATGCTGCAGCTTCTTCTGTGGTATTTCGGACCCTTTTATCTCTGGGGAATGAATATTGGAAATTATAAATTTACAGCGATTATCCTGGGCTGTTCTTTGAACTATGCAGCTTATTTTGCTGAGATCTACCGATCCGGAATAGAGTCCATTCCGGCGGGACAGTATGAGGCTGCGCAGCTTCTGGGCTACAACAGACAGCAGACATTTATGAAGATCATTCTGCCACAGATGATAAAAAACGTACTTCCTTCTGTAACGAACGAGGTGATCACACTGGTAAAAGATACTTCCCTTGTCTATTCGGTATCTTATATTGAGATGTTTGCTCTGGCAAAACAGATCGCCGCTGCGGAGACAACCGTTATGCCGTTCTTTATTGCAGGCGTGTTCTACTACATATTTAATTTTGTAGTTGCCTGGGTTATGGAATGGTTTGAGAAAAAACTGAATTACTATCATTAGGAGGAGACGGAAATGAATCTTCTGGAAATGAAAAATATAAAAAAAGAATTTAACGGACAAAGTGTTCTGAAAGATATTTCCCTTCAGGTAAAAGAAGGAGAGATTGTTTCCATTATCGGTCCTTCCGGTTCCGGGAAATCAACTCTTTTAAGGTGCGCTACCATGCTGACAGACATTGACAGCGGAGAAATTTCCTATATGGGAAAAAGATCCGTGTGGATGGAAAACGGAAAGACAGTGGTTCCTTCCGGAAAACAGTTAAAAGAAATACGTTCCTGTTTTGGGCTGGTGTTTCAGAATTTTAATCTGTTTCCCCACTATTCTGTAATAAAAAATATCACAGATGCGCCGATCCATGTTCAGAAAAGAAAAAAAGAGGAAGTTTACAGGGAAGCCAGGGAGCTTCTTGCAAAGATGGGACTTTCTGACAAAGAAAACGCCTATCCCTGTCAGCTTTCCGGAGGTCAGTGTCAGCGTGTGGCTATTGCCCGGGCTCTTGCGCTGAACCCTAAAATTCTGTTTTTTGACGAACCAACCTCAGCTCTTGATCCTGAGCTTACCGGAGAAGTGCTTCGGGTGATCCGTTCACTTGCAGATCTTCATATCACCATGGTGATCGTCACCCATGAAATGAATTTTGCAAAGGATATTTCAGACAGGGTGATCTTTATGGATCAGGGAGTAATTGCTGTAGAAGGAACTCCTCAGCAGGTATTTTCCTCTGAGAATGCCCGTATGCGCGAATTTCTGGGCAAATTCCACCAGGGAGCCTGAGAAAAGAGGTTGCTTTTAAATGTGGGATGTTATATAATTTTCCTCGTATGATATGACTGTCAGGAAAAGGCAGAAACAGAGACTGTGGTTCTGTCTGGCACCGGCAGATCACGGCAGGAATTTTTCAAATGATAGGAGAAACGGAATGAGTACAGACAGATATGTAAGTCCGCTTTCAGAGCGCTATGCAAGCAAAGAAATGCAGTATATTTTCTCACCGGATATGAAATTCCGCACATGGAGAAGATTATGGATCGCCCTTGCAGAGACAGAAAAAGAACTTGGCCTGAATATTACGCAGGAGCAGATCGATGAGCTGAAGGCTCACGCAGACGATATTAACTATGATGTGGCAAAAGAAAGAGAACGTCAGGTCCGCCATGACGTTATGTCCCATGTTTATGCATATGGTGTACAGTGCCCGAAAGCAAAGGGAATCATTCATCTGGGCGCTACTTCCTGTTATGTAGGTGACAATACAGATATTATCGTTATGGCAGAGGCTCTGAAGCTGGTTCGCAAGAAACTGGTCAATGTGATCGCAGAGCTGTCTAAATTTGCAGATAAATATAAAGATCAGCCAACTCTGGCGTTTACACATTTCCAGCCGGCACAGCCTACAACAGTAGGAAAACGTGCCACACTTTGGACTCAGGAATTCCTTATGGATCTGGAAGACCTTGAGTATGTTTTAAGCACACTGAAGCTTCTGGGCTCAAAGGGAACAACAGGAACCCAGGCAAGTTTCCTTGAGCTTTTTGACGGAGATCAGGAAACAATTGACAAGATCGATCCGATGATCGCAGAAAAAATGGGATTTGAGAACTGCTATCCGGTATCCGGACAGACCTATTCCCGTAAGGTGGATACGAGAGTTCTCAATATTCTTGCCGGAATTGCCGCAAGCGCCCATAAGATGTCCAATGATATCAGACTTCTTCAGCATCTGAAGGAAGTAGAGGAACCTTTTGAGAAGTCTCAGATCGGTTCTTCCGCAATGGCATACAAGAGAAATCCTATGAGAAGTGAGCGTATTGCGTCACTTTCCAGATATGTGATGGTGGACGCCCTGAATCCGGCAATCACATCAGCAACTCAGTGGTTCGAGAGAACTCTGGATGATTCTGCAAACAAGAGACTGAGTGTTCCGGAAGGCTTCCTTGCCATTGACGGAATCCTGGATCTGTGCCTGAACGTGGTAGACGGACTGGTTGTTTATCCGAAGGTAATTGAAAAACGCCTTCGTTCTGAGCTTCCGTTTATGGCAACTGAAAATATTATGATGGATGCAGTGAAGGCAGGCGGAGACCGTCAGGAACTTCACGAGCGCATCAGAGAGCTTTCCATGGAAGCAGGACGTACTGTAAAGGTAGAAGGAAAGGATAACAATCTTCTGGAACTGATCGCAGCAGATCCGGCCTTTAACCTGACTTTAGAAGAACTGGAAAAGACGATGGAGCCTTCCAGATATGTGGGAAGAGCAAAAGAGCAGACAGAGGTATTTCTTGCAAAGACCGTACAGCCTGTTCTGGATGCACATAAAGAACTTCTGGGAGTAACCGCAGAAATTAATGTATAATGAGATCAAAGAACGACACGAGGAGGAAATAGTGTTATGATCAAAGCAGTAGTTGGAGCAAACTGGGGAGATGAGGGAAAAGGTAAGATCACAGATATGCTTGCCCAGGAAGCGGATATTATCGTAAGATTTCAGGGAGGTGCCAACGCAGGTCATACAATCGTGAATGATTATGGTAAATTTGCGCTTCACACACTTCCGTCAGGTGTATTTTACGACCACACCACCAGCATTATCGGCAATGGCGTGGCACTGAATATTCCGGTGTTTTTCAAGGAATATCAGGATGTTGTGGACAGAGGAGTTCCGGCTCCGAAGATCATGATCTCTGACAGAGCGCAGATCGTAATGCCGTATCATATTCTGTTTGACCAGTATGAGGAGGAACGTCTGGGCGGCAAGTCCTTTGGTTCCACAAAATCCGGTATTGCGCCTTTTTATTCTGATAAATATGCAAAAATCGGCTTCCAGGTAGCGGAGCTGTTTGATGAGGAAGCTCTCAGAGAAAAAGTAGAGCGTGTATGTGAGACAAAAAATGTTCTTCTTGAGCATCTGTACCACAAACCGCTTCTGAATCCGGATGATATCATGGAAGAGCTGATGAAATATAAAGAGATGGTTGCTCCTTATGTGGGAGATGTTTCTCTGTTCCTGTGGAATGCGCTGAAAGAAGGAAAAGAAATTCTTCTGGAGGGTCAGCTGGGTTCTCTGAAGGATCCGGATCACGGAATTTATCCGATGGTTACTTCTTCTTCTACTCTGGCAGCTTACGGCGCCATCGGCGCAGGCGTTCCGCCGTATGAGATCAAGAAGATCATTACTGTATGCAAGGCTTATTCCAGCGCAGTAGGAGCGGGCGCATTTGTTTCGGAAATCTTTGGTGAAGAAGCTGACGAACTCAGAAGAAGAGGCGGAGACGGCGGAGAATATGGTGCGACCACCGGACGTCCGAGACGTATGGGATGGTTTGACTGCGTGGCTTCCAAATACGGCTGCCGTATGCAGGGAACAACTGATGTTGCATTTACTGTGCTTGATGTTCTGGGATATCTGGATGAAATTCCTGTTTGTACAGGCTATGAGATTGACGGAAAAGTTACAACAGAATTCCCCACAACAGGACTTCTGGAAAAAGCAAAACCGGTTCTGGAAGTGCTTCCGGGATGGAAATGCGATATCCGCGGAATCAGAAAATATGAAGATCTGCCGGAAAACTGCCGCAAATATATAGAGTTTGTGGAAAAACAGATCGGATTCCCAATCACAATGGTTTCTAACGGACCGGGAAGAAACGATATTATTTACAGAAAATAAATCAACAAAACGCCGGGGAAGTATCTCCGGCGTTTTGTTACCGGGAAATCCGTACCTTTTTGTACTGATATTTCCGGTAAATAAAAATACAGCGGACAGATATGAAGACGCCGCTGACAGCAGAAAGGATGTGTACAGTATAAATGAGTAAATGGAAAAGGGGACTGGCCCTTGCAGGAGCAGTTTTTCTTCTGGTGATCTTCTGCCTTCCCATGTACTTTGCTCTTACCGGAACATTTTCAATGGGAAAATTTATGGCCTCTCTTGCAGGGGCGCTGTTTGCAGCAGTGATGGCTTACGCAATGTGGCTTATGTACAGGCTTCTTAACAGAAAAAGACTGGAAAAAGACGGACGCAGGATCAAAAATGTTATTTTTGACGTAGGTAATGTTCTGGTAGATTACGACTGGAAAACTTACCTGAAGGACTTTCATTTCCCGGAGGAAGAGGAGAAAAAGCTTGCAAAGGAAATTTTCCAGAGCGATATCTGGAATGAGAGAGATAAGGGGCTTTATGATGAGGAAGAATATATTCGCCGGTTTATAGAAAAGGCTCCTGAATACAAAAAAGATATCCGCAGAGTTCTGAGAGAAACACCTAAGACGATCGGTACAAAGGACTATGCTCAGGCCTGGGTACAGTATCTGAAAAAACGGGGATATCGTCTTTATATTCTCTCAAATTACAGTGAATATATGCTGGAGCGCACAAAGGCTAAAATGAATTTCCTGAAATATATGGACGGAGCAGTATTTTCCTGTGATGTAAAAGAAGTGAAGCCGGAACCGGCAATTTACAAGATCCTTCTGGAGGATTACGGCCTGAAGCCTGAGGAGTGTGTATTTATTGACGACCGGGAAGAAAATTGCCGGGGAGCACGTAAACTGGGAATGCATGCAGTGCGTTTCCATGATTTTAAACAGGCTGCAGCAGACCTGGAGGCTCTGGGAGTAAAATAAAAAATCCCGGAACCGCGTCAGAGCGTCAGTCCCGGAACCTTTAAAGGGGAGGATATAAGTATTTCCGAAGCTGCTGCTGTATACTCGGTTTACGGCAGCAAATGTTTTCGGGCGTGTCCGTTCACTGTTCCATTGCCACAGGCAATGCGGAATGAATTTTTGCCTGTTGCCGTGGATGAAGTGAACAGTAACAGTATGGCCAGAATCTCAGTGTCTTATACATGAAGCATAAAATTGGATAATTATATTTTTCCGTGAGAGTAACAGGGATAAAGTATGATTGCCTGAGATGGTTTGAAAGGTATGCTGACCAGCCTGCTGTGAACGAAGGAAACAGTGTGATTTTTGTTTAAACCAATGGGAACCGGGATAAAATAGGGTTTGTTTTTTCCAGATAAAAGTGCTATAATATGAACACTGATGAAAATTTGATAATACATTGAAAAGAGGATGAAATAACATGAGTGATAAAACAATTTTAGAGCAGTGGCGTGCAATGGCTTATGACCAGCAGGCAGACCGCAATAAGCTTCAGCAGTTCTGGGCAGCTTATTTTAATATTGAAAAAGGCATTTATGAGCAGCTTCTTTCCAATCCGGATGAAGTTGTAAGCGGTACAGTAAAAGAGCTTGCCGAAAAATACGGACAGGATGTTCTGACCATGGTTGGTTTCCTGGACGGCATTAACGACAGCCTTAAGGTTCCGAACCCTATTGAGACAATGGACGAGAACACAAAAGTAAACCTTGCTTTTGACAAAGAGCTTCTTTACAAAAACATGGTTGATGCAAAGGCTGACTGGCTGTATGAGCTTCCTCAGTGGAATAATATTTTTACAGAGGAAAAACGTAAAGAGCTGTACAAAGAGCAGAAAAAATCCGGTACTGTTGTAAAACCGCACAAGATCGGACGTAACGATCCCTGTCCGTGCGGAAGCGGAAAGAAATACAAATTCTGCTGCGGCAAATAATGAAAATAAAAAATAATCTTGATTACATTATCGTGCTTGGCGCCCATGTGGACGGAACACGACTGAGTATGGCCCTTCTGGAACGCACCAGAAGGGCTTTGCAGTATCTGGAAAATAATCCTGACACCAAAGCAGTTCTCTCCGGCGGACAGGGCAGGGGGGAAGCAGTCAGTGAGGCAAAGGCCATGTACGATTATCTGACCGGTCATGGAATCAGCAGAGAGCGGCTGATCCTGGAGGAAAGATCTACCAATACAAAAGAAAATCTGGATTTCAGCCTGGAAAAAATAGGGGATCTGAATAAATCAGTAGGAGTTGTTACCAATAACTTCCATGTATTTCGGGGAGTGGCGATCGGAAAGAAATGCGGATGCAGAGATATCTGTGGAATTCCATCCAGATATCGTTCCTGGAGACTTCTGATCTATATTCCCAGGGAGATTCTGGCTGTTATCAAGGATAAGATTATGGGGAACCTTTGATTTTACAGCCATAATACAGGGATTATGATTTCAGCCGCAGGAAAAAGTAAGAGAAGTGTAAAAGGCGCTATTCTGATTTCTTTCTGTACCCAGTGACGAAAAGTTAATAATATTTACAGTTTTTCGTACGGAACTAAATCATTAAGAGGAATCCGTAGTTGTTTATCCATTTTTGAATACACAGCTTTTTCATTTCTGTACATGCCTGTAAGTCTGTAAAATACGTCAAAATACCTCGCTAAATAGTTCTGTGTGAACAGTAGCTAAAATTTAAAAAGTGGAGGAATTTTGTTTGGAATTCCTTGACATTTATATAAAGATGTGGTAAGATAACATCAGTATAATTCCATATTGAACATATGAAGTGCTGGCTGTTTTCCGCGAAGCAGTCAGAAAAGGGAATCAGGTGAAAGTCCTGAGCGATCCGGTCACTGTAACAGAGGAGCAATCTTTCAGAAACCATTGTACATATGTATGAGAAGGGGAAAGAGAACATTGATTCTGGAGCCAGGAAACCTGCTTTGTATGGCGAGGTTAAACTTCCGTGTAAAGTGTAACAGCCAACCTGAAAAATCCGCAGTTTCAGGCGTTGTCTGCTTGATGGAAGCAGGCATTTTTTATGGAATCCGCCTGTTCGTATGAATTATACTTACCCTTAAAGGGTGATGATTAAATGGCAGGCGATACTACTCCGGATGCGTTCGTTCCCTCCGCATATTTTGAACGAATCCATGGTCTACCCCGGAGTAGATCGCAACCTCAGAAGAATTTGGATATCGGCGTTTATGACGCCGATTTTTTCATTTACCGGAAATTCAGGGAGTTTGAAGCGGACGTATCTGCCCTTATGACGTTGCGCGTTTTTAACCTGCTTATTTTATATTATATTTTATGAAAGAGAAAATATAGAATTTCAGACAATAGAATCTGCTGTGTGCTTTTTTTAATTTGTTCATTTACAGTTATATTGTTAAACGTCGGCAGAGTCGGTAAGCCTTGTATAGAAAATGTAAAAATGAAACAGGAAATAAAAGGAGAACACCATGGAAAAACCATATTGGGAAGGTAAGCACTATTCATTTTTCAGCAATAAAGAATGTGAGTATTTCCCCTGCCATCAGGGAGCAGATCCGGAAAATTTTAACTGTCTGTTCTGCTATTGTCCGCTTTATGCGCTTGGAGATAAATGTGGAGGCAATTTTCGTTATACGGATAAAGGAATTAAGGATTGTACAAATTGTCAGCTTCCTCATAAGAGAAAAAATTATGGATATATAACCGGAAAATACGCAGAGCTGGCGGAAATGATGAAAAAAATAAAGGATTCTGAGTAAAAGAAGAAAATCTGTCCGGTATGTATGGGCAGAGGCTCAAAAAACAGAATAAGAATCAAAAGAAACCCTGACAGGACAGGCCGAAAAACTGTGAAGACACAGATTTCAGCCGTACGTCAGGGTTTTATCGGCAGAATGATATGGCTGCAGGGAAAATGCTCTGTTCATCAACGGGTCTGCAGAAACACTTTCAGTCTGGGAAGCTGATTATTCAGGATCAGATTTTCGGGAAACATTTCCTGGTGTACAAAATCAACGGCATAAGTAAAATCCCCCACATGTTCTTTGCCGTGACTGTCACTGGAAAGAATTACAGGAAGACGATACTTGCGGCAGCAGCGGAGAATTTCCCGGTTGTTGGACCGAGTATCACCGCGGTAGCTGTAAGGCGCCAGAGAGGCTTCATTGATCTCAAAAATTACATTCTGTTTTCGAGCTTCAAAGGCCAGTTTTTCATAATCAGCAGGAAATCGGGGATTGTCACAGTGCCCCAGAATCTTTACATGGGGATTTTTCATAGCGTTTATGTAGGCTTCCGTGTTTTCTTCACAGGAAGCATTTTTGTAATTCTGACTATGGATGCTGGCAATGGCATAGTCCAGCCTAGACAGTAATTCTTCCTCCAGATCGGTATGTCCTTCTTTATCAAGAATATTAAGTTCAATTCCATAGAACATTTCCAGACCAAAACGTTTTCTGGGAGAAAAGGTCAGACTGCGGAAGTACGAAGGAGTTCCGGCTGCCAGTGTGGCCGGACCGTGATCCGTAATACCCAGAAGCTTCAGTCCTTTTCTGGAAGCGATTTTTGCCATTTCAGAAATCGTACAGCTGGTTCCGTGACCGCTTGCGATAGAATGTGTATGCATATCAGAAAGATACATAGACTGCTCCTTGTATAGTAAACATAAAATACCCTGTATTTCCAGGGGATGATATAAAATATACTTTAAGTATGGCAGGAATACAGTGAGAAGTCAATGAAAAAACATAGAACTTTCTGCAGGCGTATGATATAATCACCTTATAGGATTCCTCTGTAGAACTGGAGGAAGGATGAAGAAACGAAAAACATTACAGGACCTGACGATCAAAGATAATTTCATGTTTGGCGCGGTAATGAGTGTGGAAGAAAACTGTAAGGGTTTTCTGGAAATGGTGCTTGGTTTTCCCATTGCCCGTGTGGTGGTCAGCAAAGAAAAGAGTATGATCTATCATCCGGAGTACAAGGGCGTCCGTCTGGATATTTATGCTGAGGATGCCAAACACACTCACTATAATGTGGAAATGCAGGTGCGCAGGAAAAAGGAGCTTGGAAAAAGGAGCAGGTATTACCATAGCCAGATTGTAATGGAAGCTTTGGAGAGCGGTGAGGATTATGATACGCTTCCGGCAACATTTGTGATCTTTGTGTGCGATTTTGATCCGTTTGATAAAAAACGGTACTGTTATACTTTCCGAAATATATGCGAGGAAGATCCCAATGTGAAATTGGAGGATGACAGCTGCACTATTTTTCTGAGCACCAAAGGTGAGAATGAGGATGAAGTATCACAGGAACTGGTCAGGTTTTTAAAGTTTGTAACGGCAGATCTGAAGGAAAGTGAAATGGACTTTGGAGATGGTCTTGTCCAGAAGTTCCAGAAAACAATCCGGCAGATTAAAACAGACCGGGAAATGGGAGAACGCTATATGATCTTTGAAGAAATGCTGCGAGAGGAAAAACAGGAAGGCAGAGAGGAAGGCAGACTTGAGGCAACACAGGAAGCTGTTTTGGAACTGCTTAAGGAATCAGGCGAAATTCCCTGTGAGCTTCAGGAGAAGATCCGGAATCTTGAAAACCTTGAAACTTTGAAGGCTTTGCTTAAACTGGCTGCCAGAGCGGATTCTCTGCGCGCATTTGAAGAAAAAGCAGAAGAGTATTTTAATTCAGAAGATAAAGAGTGAAAGATCGGTGATGATTCTGCATTGCCGGAAAGCAATTCTGCCCCTGCGTCATTGTCGGCGCCAGGGGTCTGCAAAGCTCTTATATGGAAGAGTGTCTTATTGATTCAATAAACTATCAATCAAAACTTTTAACAGAGGAATTCTATATTGGATAACAGTGTTGTCATTTTTGTTTGCGCAATATAATAACAACTGTTTTTACTGTTTTCGAGTCTTTTCTGCATATAAATCCTTGTTTTTTGCTATAATGAAAGAAAAGTATAGCTGGAAGGTGAAAAGGAAGAATGTCAGAAGAGAAAAGAACAGTAGGAAATCTGATTCGTTTTATAAGAGAAAACAGAAAGATTTCCAGGGAAAAATTATGTCTTGGCCTTTGCTCAGCAACCACGCTTATGCGGTATGAGCTGGGAGAGCGGATTCCGGATAAATTTATGGCGGATGCTCTTCTGGAACGCATGGGTCAGATTCCTTTTCGATATGAGTTTATAGGCTCTGAACAGGAATTTCAGTTTCGGATGATGAGAAATCACATTGAGAAACTGCAAAAAAAGGATAGAGAAAAGGCTGAATTTCTTATCAGGGAATATGAGAGTCTTGTGACGGAAAATGACAGTTTGCATATGCAGTATCTGTGGATGAAGAAAGCAGAGATTTTTTGCGGACAGGAAAATTTCCAAAGGGCAGAACAATTTTATCGGAAAGCGCTTGGATATACGGAGCTGCCTGTAAGCGGAGACAAATTAGAAACCAGGTTTCTGACAGAGTGTGAGATCAGCTGTCTGTATGGACTGGCAGAGACACTGTATATGCAGGATAAAGCAGAACAGGCATTGCTTTTACATACAGGAATCAGGCAGTATCTGGATAAAAATTACTGGGACTATGGGAAGAGACAAAAATATTATCCGCAGATTTTATACAGGCTAGCACAAAAAGAAGTATCGGATCTTAATACAGGAAAAGCCTACAGACATCTTACAGAAGCCAGAAAACTGCTGATGGAAAGTTATCAGAGCCTTCATCTCAGAGAAATATGCGAATTACTTCGGGATATAGAGAAAATGATTCCGGGGAAAGAAAAAGAACCGGAACAGGATGAGTTTATAACTGTGTTAAAAATTCTGGAAACGGAAAGGAACGGAAGTATTACAGAAGAAGGGATAGAATTATGGGAGAGTACAGCAAAGCATCTGTTATAAAATATACACGTAAAGCAACTGACATGACACAGGAAGAGCTGTCAGAGGGAATCTGTGAACCGGTAACAATTTCACGGTATGAAAATGGATTGTTGAATCCATCGGATGAAAAATTTGTTCGATTGATGCAGAAAATGGGCGAAAATGGGAATACCTGTCTGTTTCCCCTGCATTGTGAAATGGCGGATTTGCAAAAAGAAATGGAAAAGATGCTGAATCTGTTGGAAAGAGCTGACTGGGATGAAGTAGAAAATCAGAAGAGAAAAATGGAACAGGAATTTCAATTATCCATGGATTATCCGGAAAACCGTCAGTATTTAAAAAGAATTGAAGTGATTGTAAATTATAAAAAAGGACGGATCAGTGTACGGGAAGCAATCGAACAGCTGAAAGATGCGCTTTATGAAACATTAAAGATCAGAGAACCGGAAGATTTGCCTATTTACCGGATCCTCAGGGAGACAGAAATATTGATCGTGTATAATCTTGCAACGTATTATGAAGCTTATGGTGATTGTAAAAAAGCATTGAGGATTTATCATAGATTGGACCAGTACTTTAAAAGAGAAGATATGATTAATGATTATAAACCGCGGTATATTGTTTATGTAGGATATTCCAGTATATTGGGATTATCTGGAAAATATGATGAGAGTATAACGATTTGTAAAAGAGAAATTGAGTTCCTGAGAGAAAAAGGCATATTAAATTATCTGTATAATTTTTATTACAATATAGGTTGGAATATCAGTAAGAAAATAGAGTGTGGTTTAGAAAAGAAAGAACGGATACGAGCTGCACGGTGTTATGTCTGGATGGCATATCACTTGTGCAAAGTGTATCCGGAAAATAAGAAAAATCTGAAAATTATTGCTGAGTTTTGGGAGGAAATAAATCAAGATGGACGTTCTAAATCGCAATAGGGAATAATTTCTTCAGAAGATTCTGTTTCAGGAGCGTTTTCCTCGGTACTTGTATCTGTAGGGGGCGTTTCTGAAGCAGATACAGAGCTGGCAGAAACAAATGTCATGGTGAGCAGCAATGTGCAGATAAATAGTTTTGCTTTTTTGAGATTCATATAATTACATCCTTCCTTAAATTTATTTATTTTATTATACATATATTTAGCTATAGAACACCATAACGTAACCGGTACAAAATGATTTATACCGGTTACGCTATGGTGTTCTTTGTAGATATGGTATAAAATAATAAAAAATAACGAGGAGGTGATACCGATGGGAAGGTTGTGCTATAAAAAAGAGCAATCGATGTAAAGGAGGGCGTAGAATGAAAAAAAATATAAAGGGCATAAAGAATATATTGATTTTTTTTGTTGCATTTTGTATGCTTTTTTTTAACATTGTTCAAGTATCGGCTAATCCAATGTTTTTAAATGATGTTATAAGATTAGGGGAGAAAAAGACAACAATACTTCCGCGTATTCAAGAGGTTTGTAATGGACTTCCATATCATGATATGTACGGGATTGGTTGGGCAAATTTGGTAGATAGAAATACAAATAAGTCGTATATAACACTGGGACAAGGATGGCAGTGTAAAAATTGCTATTATGTATTAGTGACCGAGGGAAATCCAACATATTTTTATCCTCAAAAAATTGGAAAATACGGTGGGACAAAATATTCAGAACCGGTAGGTACTCACGTTAGCAATATCTATACTACATACTGTGGATATTGTGATGGGACAAAATTAGAAGGATATAAATTTAACTAAATGTTGTTTGTAAAATATATTTAAACAGGGCGTGTAAAAAGTTTTTATACGCCCTGTTAGTATTAGTGGTTACAATGCCGATTATGAAACAGGGAATGGAGATTGAAAACTTAATATGAAAAAGAGGGTGATTTTATTCTTGATGGTGATAGGGATAGTAGGAGGATTTTTTCATTATGATATACAGAAAACGATGGAGGATGAACCGAAGAAGTTAATCAGCAATTTTCTGGAAAGTTATTTTAATGTATCCCTCAAAGAGGCGAAAAAACGAATGTCTGAAAATGATCTTGATATGCCGATGAAAGAGTTTTTTACCAAGGAAGGATATGAAAATGCCATGAGAGATACGTATTCTTTAATGTTGTGTGAATTCGCCTCTTCTTTTCGCACTGATATTAGGCTGATAGATCAGGAGATTATTCTATCATATGATTCAGAAGTGAAACGATATGATTTTTGTGTTATTTTGGAGTTTGATGCCATTTCAGAAAGTGATGCTTTTAAGTATCATATGAATATCCAAAAGAATAGGAATGGAACGAAGATAACAGATGAAATGAAAGGTTATATAGATCTTGTGGAAATGGAGCCAGGCTATAAAATCTGTTCATTAAAAATACAGGGGGCAGAGGGGGCGTACTGATGATGGTTTAAGGTAGCAGGCGATAAAATGTTCTGTAGTCCTGAAGTGATTGCCTCCGTAAGCTGGGAGATATAATTATTTTGTAAAATTTGGCACTGAAATCAGACATCGGAAGATTTGGGGGAAGGGGAAAGGACAGTATTTCGCAAAGGCATGCCATAAGTTTCGGGTAGTTGCTGTAGATGGGAAAACCAGGGTGTAAAAATGTTTTTATAGATGAAGCATTCGGAGTGTTTTGTCGAAAATGCAGAAATCTGTTGATATTTCTGTGAAAAGCTGTTACAGTAAATAAAAATAAATTAGATAAAAGAGTACAGGATAGAGGTGCGGGTTTTATCAGTACCCGGAAACAGATGCAAACATACCTACAGGGAAGTTGCGTCATGCCATGGCAGGCAGTTTCCGGCGAAAGGAAAAACCGCCGAAGGGTTTTGACCGCCAGAAGGCGAGGCCCTGGGCTGCAGAATAAGATTCTGCAGACTGTCACGAATGTGGAGCGCTATCAGGGACTGACAGGATCAGATAAAAATATCAGACAGGGATCAGCTGCCATGGAGAACTCCGCTTGGAGACACATCCATGGCTCTTTTCATATCAGAGGGAGGAAAGATATGCAAAATAAAAGAAAAGTATTCCTGGCTGTTCTTACAATGATACTTCTGGGAATTCTGGCAAGTCCGCTGTCTGTATTTGCGGCAGAAGCAGAGGAGACGGCGCAGCCTGCGCTTTATGCTACATTCTGGGCGCTGATTCCGCCTGTAGTAGCCATTGCGCTGGCATTGATCACAAAGGAGGTATACAGCTCTCTGTTTCTGGGAATTCTGGTAGGAGGTCTTCTGTATTCCGGATTTTCCTTTGAGGGAACCGTGACCCATATTTTTCAGGGTGGGATCATCAGTGTTCTGTCTGACAGCTATAATGTGGGAATCCTGATTTTTCTTGTGATCCTTGGTGCTATGGTATGCATGATGAATAAGGCCGGAGGTTCTGCGGCTTTTGGACGATGGGCCAGCAAACGGATCAAAACAAGAGTGGGGGCAGAGCTTGCTACGATCGTTCTGGGAGTTCTGATTTTTATTGACGATTATTTTAACTGTCTGACTGTTGGAAGCGTTATGCGTCCGGTAACGGATAAGCATCATGTATCCAGGGCAAAACTTGCTTATCTGATTGACGCAACTGCAGCTCCGGTGTGTATTATCGCTCCGATTTCATCCTGGGCGGCAGCAGTCAGCGGATTTGTAGAGGGCGAGGACGGACTTTCTATTTTTGTCAGAGCAATTCCCTATAACTTTTATGCCCTGCTTACTATTGTGATGATGGTAGGTATGGTGCTGATCAAAACAGAATTTGGAAGTATGAGAGTTCATGAGGTGAATGCTCTGAAAGGAGATCTTTATACAACAGAGGGACGTCCTTATGCGGATGCAGAAAAGGAAGGCAGAGTAAATCCAAGGGGAAGAGTGATTGATCTTGTGATTCCTATTGTGTGCCTTGTAGTCTGCTGTGTGATCGGTATGATCTATACAGGAGGATTTTTCAGCGGAACAGATTTTGTCACTTCGTTTTCTCAGAGCGACGCATCTGTAGGTCTGACTCTGGGAAGCTCATTTGCGCTGGTTCTTACTGTGGCTTTTTATATGGTGCGCAAAGTTCTTTCTTTTAAGGATTGTATGGATTCCATTCCGGAGGGATTTAAGGCAATGGTTCCGGCAATTCTGATCCTGGTATTTGCCTGGTCCTTAAAATCCATGACAGACAGCCTTGGAGCAGCAGCTTTTGTAGAAAATGCAATGCGTTCTGCGGCAGGCGGGCTGATGAACATTCTTCCTGCAATTATTTTTCTGGTTGGCTGTGGTCTGGCTTTTGCAACGGGAACCTCATGGGGAACCTTTGGAATTCTTATTCCTATTGTAGTAGCTGTATTTGAGGGCTCTGATCCGGAGCTTATGATTATTTCCATTTCCGCATGTATGGCAGGAGCGGTATGCGGAGATCATTGTTCCCCAATCTCAGATACAACGATCATGGCGTCTGCAGGAGCACAGTGCGATCATGTGAACCATGTGTCTACGCAGCTTCCTTATGCGATGCTGGCGGCAGCAGTATCCTTTGTTACCTATCTGGTGGCAGGATTTGTAAAAACTGCCTGGATTGCCCTTCCGGTGGGAATTGTGCTGATGGTGGCAACTCTTATGGTCATCCGCCATATGCATCCTACACTGGAGGAGCATCTGGAAAATGAAACTCAGAAATAGAAGGAGGAAGTGCTTGGTATGAATGAAGATTCCTGGGACAGGCTGTTAAAGATCCGCACATCAGGGCGGGATGATACAGGCTCGGATCGGTACAAATATCCTTATGAGCCCACGCCTTATTCAGTATTGGAAAGGCTTGGAAACAGTGGAGAGATCGGAAAGAAAAACACGGTTCTTGATTATGGCTGCGGAAAAGGGCGTGTGGATTTCTTTTTGTCCTATCAGACCGGGTGTAATTCTATAGGAATTGAATATAATGAGCGGTTTTACCAGACTGCTCTTCGGAATCAGAAAAAAGCAGTTTCTTCCGGAAAAGTATGTTTTGTGCAGCAGGATGCGGCAGCTTATCAGGTTCCTGCACAGGTGGACAGATGCTTTTTCTTTAATCCATTCTGTCTGGAGATTCTCAAACAGGCAATGGCAAGAATACTGGAATCCTGGTATGAAAATCAACGGGAGCTCAGGCTGTATTTTTATTATCCCTCTCAGGAATATGAGGTGTATCTCAATGGCCTGGATGAGCTGCAGTATGAGGGAGCTGTTAATTGTATGGATTTATTCCCGGGGAATAATATGAGAGAGAAGATACTGATATTCTCGCTACTGTAAACAACAATATCGTTTTTACAGGTTAAAATCAAAAAGAAAACCGAATAACAGACAAGTGAAAAGGGACTGGAAGGTTTTGTACTATTGGCAGAAATGGTACAGGAGCGGAAGTCTCTTTTTTTATATCAAAGTTTCAGGAGAAAACAATGGTTTCAGAAAGAGATATTTAAAGTCTTTAAGCTTGTTGTCAGGAGCCAGTATGGATATTCTGTTGTTGCGGATATAAGTTGGTTTTTTCGGAAATTTAGCCGAAAGGATTATGACACAGGGATTTTGAAATGTTCATGGAAAAATACAATAAATAAAAAACAACAAAAAACACATATCAAATACAATAAAAACCTCATCAAAACGGAGCGGTATGTGTTGCTTTTTGTTGACGCACAGGGAAGGATGGCGTATAATGGCTGTATATGATACGCGGCAGCCGGATTTTGTCCGGAAAAGCTGTGAGAAAGGAGAAGCGTGGAAATGTTTAATACCACAGATATTCCAAAATCAGCCAGAATTACAAGACTGGTTGACCATCTGTATGAGAAAATGCCGGTGATCGAATCTGCCAGAGCGAAACTGATTACAGAATCTTATCAGGCAACCGAAGGCGAACCCATGATTACCAGGCGTGCGGGGGCATTTGCTCATATTCTGCGTCATATTCCCATCATTATCCGTGATGAGGAACTGATCGTAGGCAGCAGTACCATAGCACCGAGAGGCTGTCAGACTTATCCGGAATTTTCTTACCAGTGGCTGGAGGATGAACTGGATACGGTTGAAACGAGGAGCGCGGACCCGTTTTATATTGCCGAAGAAACAAAACAGGAGTTAAGAGAGGTACATAAATACTGGAAGGGGAAGACCACCAGTGAGCTGGCAACCTCATATATGGCTCCGGAAGCAATAAAGGCCATTGAACATAATATTTTTACGCCGGGAAATTATTTTTATAACGGTGTAGGCCATGTAACAGTAAAATACGAGGAAGTTCTTGCTATCGGATATGAAGGCATCATGGCAAAAGCCCAGGCGGAGCTGGACAGATGTCACGTGGGCGACGGCGATTATGCAAGGAGATCTCACTTTTTAAGCGCAGTGATCTTAAGCTGCCAGGCAGTGATGGAATATGCGCAGCGTTATGCGGCGCTGGCAGAAAAAATGGCTGCTGAATGCAGTGATCCTGTAAGAAGAAACGAACTTGAAGTGATCGCTCTTAACTGCAGCCGTGTCCCGGCAAAGGGGGCGGGAAGCTTTTATGAGGCATGTCAGTCCTTCTGGTTTGTTCAGCAGCTTATTCAGCTGGAATCCAGCGGACACTCCATCTCACCGGGACGCTTTGACCAGTATATGTATCCTTACTATAAAAAGGATCTGGAAAACGGAAATATCACCAGAGAGTTTGCGCAGGAGCTGATGGACTGCATCTGGGTAAAACTGAACGATCTGAATAAATGCCGTGACGCCGCCTCGGCAGAAGGCTTTGCAGGCTACAGTCTGTTTCAGAATCTCATTGCAGGCGGACAGAACAAAGACGGGGAGGATGTGACAAATGATCTTTCGATCATGTGTATTCAGGCATCCATGCATGTACATCTGCCCCAGCCGTCTCTTTCTGTAAGAGTATGGAACGGAAGCCCTCATGAGTTTCTGATCAAAGCGGCGGAACTGACCAGAACGGGAATCGGACTTCCGGCCTATTATAATGACGAAGTGATCATTCCGGCTCTTCAGAACAGAGGACTTTCTCTTGAAGATGCCAGAGAGTACAATATCATCGGATGTGTGGAGCCTCAGAAGGCCGGAAAAACAGACGGCTGGCATGACGCGGCGTTCTTTAACATGTGCCGTCCTCTGGAGCTTGTGTTTTCCAATGGAATGGACAAAGGGGAGCAGGTGGGAATCGCTACAGGTGATGTGACAGAGATGACCACCTTTGAAGAATTCTATGATGCCTATAAAAAACAGATGGATTACTTTATTTCTCTTCTTGTAAACGCTGATAATGCCATTGATGTGGCTCACGCAGAAAGATGTCCGCTGCCGTTTCTGTCCTGTATGGTGGATGACTGTATAAAAAGAGGGATTTCTGTTCAGGAAGGCGGAGCGGTATATAACTTTACCGGCCCTCAGGGATTCGGAATCGCCAATATGGCAGATTCTCTTTATGCAGTGCGTCAGCTTGTATACAGAGACAAAAAAGTTTCCATGGAGGAATATAAAGAAGCCCTTTTATGGAATTACGGAAAAGGAATCGACAGTGAGACAGCAGTGGATATGACAGCATCTATCCTGAAAGAGATGGAGCGTCAGGGTCGCGCCATTGATGAAAGCGCTGTGAAATCCGTGCTGGAAACAGTGATGACCATGAAGCCTTCAGAAGACCAGAAGGCGCGTTTTGAGGAAATTCATCATATGATCGATGAGGTTCCGAAGTTTGGAAATGATATCCCAGAGGTTGACTACTTTGCAAGAGATGTGGCTTATACCTATACAAGGCCTCTTCAGAACTATAAGAATCCCAGAGGGGGTCAGTTCCAGGCAGGGCTTTATCCGGTTTCTGCGAATGTTCCTCTTGGGGGACAGACGGGAGCCACGCCGGACGGACGCTATGCCCACACTCCTGTGGCAGACGGCGTATCGCCTTCGGCAGGAAAGGATGTAAACGGCCCTACTGCGGCTGCAAATTCCGTTGCCAGACTGGATCATTTTATTGTATCTAACGGAACTCTGTTTAATCAGAAATTCCATCCTTCTGCGCTGGCTGGAAGAGAGGGCCTTGAGAAATTTACCGCACTGATCCGTTCTTATTTTGATCAGAAGGGCATGCACATGCAGTTTAATGTGGTTGACAGAGATACGCTTCTGGACGCTCAGAAAAATCCTGAGAAATATAAACATCTGGTTGTCCGGGTTGCCGGCTACAGCGCACTGTTTACCACTCTGTCAAGATCTCTTCAGGATGATATTATCCGGAGAACAGAACAGGGATTCTGATCGCGGGAAGGTGGCCGGGCGAAATATAACAGGAGCAGGACAATGGATCAGAATATGAGAGAGTATGAACGGAAAGGCATAATATGAGTTATTTAGATACCAGGGGCAGGATTTTTGATATTCAGAGATACTCTGTTCACGACGGGCCGGGAATCCGCACCATTGTTTTTCTCAAAGGCTGCGTCCTGCGGTGCCGCTGGTGCTGTAATCCGGAATCTCAGGAATACAGGATACAGACCATGAAGGTACTTGGAGAGGATAAGGTGATCGGGAAAGACACCACAGTGGCGGAAATGATCGCCGAGGTGGAAAAAGACAGGCCTTATTATTATCGCTCCGGGGGAGGAATGACTCTTTCCGGAGGAGAATGTCTTTGCCAGCCTGAGTTTGCCAGAGATCTTCTCAGGGCAGCGAAGGAGCGGGGCATTAATACGGCAATCGAAAGTATGGCGTGTGCGTCTTTTGAAAGCATTCAGGAGATACTGCCGTATCTGGATCTTTATCTGATGGATATCAAACATACAGATCCCGAAAAGCACAGGCAGTTTACGGGAAAAACCAATGAGCTGATGATGGAAAATGCCAGAAAGGTTGCCCTCTCCGGAAAAACAAGGCTGATCATACGGGTACCGGTGATCCCCGCCTTTAATGATACTGTGGAGGAAATCCGCGGAATTGCCGCTTTTGCAGATTCTCTTCCCGGAGTGAAAGAACTTCATCTTCTGCCTTATCACAGACTGGGGCAGGATAAATATGAAGGTCTGGGAAGAGCGTATCTGATGGATGGGATACTGCCTCCTGACGGAGAAAAAATGAAAACCCTGAAGCGGGCTGCAGAAAGTATCACTTCCCTGCATGTTCAGATCGGCGGATAAAAGATCGGCATTATAACGGATGATAACAGAAGAAATCAGGATCCGGAGATAAAAGAAAATATGCAATTGTATGTTTTTTCGGAAAATGACAAAAAATAGAAACACAACAAAAACAACAACATAATACCGATAAAAACAACAGGAATCAACAAGAATTCCTTGACAACTTTGGTTTTAAGGAGTAAAATCTCCTTAGAAATAAAATAAGACACCTAATTGCTTAAGGAGGAAAAAAGCATGGTAAACGAGTTTGAAATCAAAAAACAGATTTGTGACATCGGAAGACGTATCTACAACCGCAACATGGTAGCAGCAAACGACGGAAATATTTCCGTAAAACTGAATGACAATGAGTTTCTCTGCACACCAACTGGCGTATCCAAAGGATTTATGACACCGGAGTACATCTGTAAGGTAGATGCAGAGGGTAATGTGATTCAGGCTAACCCGGGATTCAAACCTTCTTCTGAGATCAAAATGCACATGAGAGTATATAAGAAGAGACCAGACGTTGGATCTGTTGTACATGCTCATCCTGTATATGCAACTTCTTTTGCAATCGCAGGTATTCCGCTGACACAGCCGATCATGCCTGAGGCAGTTATCGCTCTTGGATGTGTTCCGATCGCTGAGTACGGCACACCTTCCACAAACGAGATTCCGGACAGACTGGAAAAATATCTTCCATATTTTGACGCAGTTCTTCTTGAGAGCCACGGAGCACTTACATGGTCCACAGATCTGAACGCTGCATACATGAAAATGGAGTCTGTTGAATTCTACGCACAGCTTCTGTACCAGAGCAAACTTCTGGGTGGCCCGAAGGAATTCGATAAAGAGACAATCGAAAAGCTTTATGAGATCAGAAGAAAAATGGGACTTCCAGGCAAACATCCGGCAGATCTCTGTCAGAACAAAGACGGCATCAACTGTCATAACTGCGGCGGCTGCATGGTTGCTCATTCTCAGGAGTCAGGAGCTCAGGAAGCAGATGCAGAACTGATCGCAAACATCACAAAACAGGTAATGGCACAGCTTGGAATGAAATAATTCTGACGGAATAAGTAAGGAGGACAATCTCATGCCAATCAGTGAGAACATGGTACAGGAAATTGTACAGGAAGTTATGGCAAAAATGCAGATTGCGGAAGCTCCGGCCGGAAAACATGGGATTTTCAAGGATATGAATGATGCGATCGAGGCTGCCAAGAAGGCGGAACTGATCGTAAAGAGAATGTCCATGGACCAGAGAGAAAAGATCATTACCTGCATTCGCAAAAAAATTAAAGAAAATGCAGAAGTATTGGCCCGCATGGGTGTAGAAGAAACCGGAATGGGAAATGTCGGAGACAAGATTCTGAAGCATCATCTTGTAGCTGATAAGACACCGGGTACAGAAGATATTACCACAACAGCATGGTCAGGAGACAGAGGACTTACTCTGATCGAAATGGGACCGTTTGGTGTGATCGGAGCGATCACTCCGTGTACAAACCCAAGTGAGACAGTTCTGTGTAATACTATGGGTATGCTGGCAGGCGGAAATACAGTTGTATTCAACCCTCATCCGGCAGCGATCAAAACATCTATCTATGCAATCAATCTTTTAAATGAGGCTTCCCTGGAAAGCGGAGGACCGGATAATATTGCTGTAACAGTCGAGAAACCGACGCTGGAAACCAGCGATATTATGATGAAACATAAAGACATTCACCTGATCGCCGCAACAGGCGGCCCTGGTGTGGTAACAGCAGTTCTTTCCTCCGGAAAACGAGGAATCGGAGCAGGCGCAGGAAATCCTCCGGCACTTGTTGATGAAACTGCTGATATCCGCAAAGCAGCTCAGGATATTGTAAACGGATGTACCTTTGACAACAATCTTCCCTGTATTGCAGAGAAAGAAATTGTTGCAGTGTCTTCCATTGCAGATGAGCTGATGCATTATCTTATTACAGAAAATGACTGCTACCTGGCTTCCAAGGAAGAACAGGACAAGCTTACAGAGGTTGTTCTGGCAGGCGGCAAGCTGAATCGTAAATGTGTTGGTCGTGATGCGAGAACACTTCTGTCCATGATCGGAGTGGATGCGCCGGCAAATATCCGCTGCATCGTATTCGAAGGACCGAAGGAACACCCGCTGATCGCCGAAGAGCTTATGATGCCGATTCTCGGTATGGTAAGAGCAAGAGACTTTGACGATGCAGTAGAGCAGGCTGTATGGCTGGAGCACGGCAACCGCCACTCCGCACATATCCACTCCAAAAATGTTGACAATATCACAAAATATGCAAGAGCGATCGATACCGCAATCCTTGTAAAGAACGGCCCGTCCTATTCTGCGCTGGGATTCGGAGGAGAAGGCTTCTGTACCTTTACTATTGCCAGCCGTACAGGAGAGGGACTTACAAGCGCAAGCACTTTTACAAAGAGAAGACGCTGCGTAATGTCTGACAGCCTTTGCATTCGTTAATCAGGAGGAATAGAACAATGGATATGAACAATGTAAATATTGAGGAAATTGTAAAACAGGTTCTTTCCGGTATGACAGGAAAGGGAGCGGCTCCGGCAGCAGCTTCCGCACCGGCAGCTCCGGCAGCAAACGGCGGAATTCCGAAAACTGCAAGAGTTGCAATGATGACCGAGAAAAAACATTTTGAGCTTCAGGAGTATCCGATTCCGGAACTGGGAGATGACGATATCCTTGTTAAAGTTGAAGGATGCGGTGTATGCGGAACTGATGCTCATGAATATAAAAACGACCCGTTTGGCCTGATTCCGGTAGTTCTCGGACATGAGGGAACCGGCGAGATCGTTGCCATGGGTAAAAACGTAACCGTTGATACAGCAGGAAAAGCTGTGAAAGTAGGAGACAAGGTTGTTACCTGTATGATCTTCAAGGATGATCCGGAGATCACAATGTTTGACCTGAATAAGAAAAACGTGGGCGGAGCAGATGTATATGGACTTCTTCCGGATGATGATGTAAAATTCAATGGATGGTTTGCGGACTACATCTTAATCAGAGGCGGAAATTTCGGTTCTACTTTCTTTAATGTAAGTGATCTGGATCTGGATTCCCGTATTCTGATCGAGCCATGTGCAGTTCTTGTTCACGCAGTTGAGAGAGCAAAAACAACAGGAATTCTGAAGTTCAACAGCAGAGTTGTTGTTCAGGGCTGCGGACCGATCGGTCTGATCTGCATTGCCGTTCTCCGTACCATGGGTGTTGAAAACATCTGCGCAGTAGACGGAAATGAGCAGCGTCTTGAGTTTGCTAAGAGAATGGGCGCAAACACAACTGTAAACTTTATGAATTATCAGGGTGTGGAAGCTCTTGCAGCAGCAGTTGAAGAGGCTCAGGGCGGACATCTTGCAGATTTTGCATTCCAGTGCACAGGAAACCCGAAGGCACATGCAAACATTTATAAATTCATCCGCAACGGCGGCGGCCTCTGTGAGCTTGGCTTCTTTATCAACGGCGGAGACGCAGTGATCAATCCTCATTTTGATCTCTGCTCCAAAGAGATCAATCTGGTTGGCTCCTGGGTATACAACCTGAGAGATTATGCAACTACCTTTGATTTCCTCAAGAGAGCAAAGGCGATCGGACTTCCGATGTCTGAACTTATCACTCATAAGTTCCCGCTTGAGCAGATCAATGAGGCTCTTGAGACCAACCTTGCAATGACAGGTCTGAAGATCGCCATCGTTAATGAATAATCCGGAGAATAGAGGAGAAGCAAAATGGCAGAAGCTGTAGGAATTCTGGAAGTGTTTGGGCTGGCCACAGCCTTTGTAGCGGCAGATGCCGGATGTAAGGCAGCAAATGTCCGACTGGAGGTATTCGATAAGAATAAGCCTGCAAATGCAGACAGCCTGCCGGTACCGCTTCTGGTATGCATCAAATTCCGCGGAAGTGTGACGGATGTGACAGCAGCCGTTGAAACAGGAATGGAAGTAGCGAACCGGATGACTGGTGTGGTACAGCACTATATTATTCCGAACCCTGAAGAGGGAACGGAAAAAATGTTAAAGATCAGCGCACTTGATAAAAGCTGACAGAACATAGTCCCCAAATATATAAACTTGATTCAGGAGGAGAAATAAAATGGCACAGGAAGCATTAGGAATGGTAGAAACAAGAGGACTTACCGCTGCGATCGAGGCAGCAGATGCAATGACAAAAGCGGCAGAGGTTGCTCTTGTGGGAACAGAAAAAATCGGTTCCGGTCTTGTAACTGTTATGGTTCGCGGTGATGTTGGAGCTGTTAAGGCAGCAGTAGAAAGCGGAAGCGCAGCAGCATCCAGACTTGGAGAGCTTGTAGCAACTCACGTAATTCCGAGACCTCATACAGACGTAGAAAAAATTCTGCCTACTGTTTAAATAACAGATACAAACATACAGGCGTAAAGGAGTTCGCTCGTGAATAAAGCATATGGTTTTATTGAAATCACAGGTGTCGTAGCGGCGATGGATGCGCTGGACATTATGTGTAAAACTGCAGACGTTGAGCTGGCGTCATGGGAACGTAAGCTGGGCGGACGCCTGGTAACTCTTATTGTACAGGGTGATGTATCGGCTGTCACCGAAGCTGTTGAAACAGCGGCAGCCAAGGCAATTAAGAAACCGGCAAGTTATGCAGTGATCGCGCGGCCACATGAGGAAATTGTCAAGCTTGTGGAACTCAGCGCAAGCCGATGGAAGAAACAGTCTGAAGAGCAGACAGAAGAAGAGGCTGAACAGCCGGAAAAATAATTCAGGAAACTTTCCTGATAATGGATCATTGATAAGGAGGAAAAATCATGACACAGGAAGCATTAGGAATGGTTGAAACCAGAGGACTTACAGCAGCTATCGAAGCAGCTGACCAGATGTGCAAGGCAGCAAACGTTGCGCTTGTAGGAACAGAGAAAATCGGTTCCGGACTTGTAACAGTTATGGTTCGCGGTGATGTAGGCGCTGTGAAATCAGCAGTAGAAAGCGGAAGCGCAGCAGCATCCAGACTTGGAGAGCTTGTAGCTACACATGTAATTCCAAGACCTCATACAGACGTTGAGAAGATTCTTCCGGTTCTTAAATAAATCAGAGTAAGCAGTTCAGTCATGTATCCAGACTTATTACAGGCCGGGTAAAAGGGTCAGAGACTTTTGTGCAGACAGGGGTTCCCTGATCCGGCTGTCTGGCTCATGGCTGAATTTTTATTCGGAAAGCAGGTGTATTCTTGGAAACAAAGAACATAGAGCTGATCACCAAAATGGTGATAGACGCCATTAATAAAAATGAGAGCAGAGGCCAGGGCTTCATGGTTCCCATTGGAGTTTCCGCAAGGCATATCCACCTGACACAGGAGCATGTAGAGGCTTTGTTCGGACCGGGATATCAGCTTACAAAGAAAAAAGAGCTGATGGGCGGACAGTTTGCATCAAATGAGACGGTTACTATCGTAGGTCTCAAGCTTCGTGCTATTGAGAACGTCAGGATTTTAGGACCTGTCCGCAAAGCATCACAGGTGGAAGTATCAGCCACAGATGCCATTAAACTGGGAATGAAGGTTCCGGTTCGCGAATCAGGAGATGTCAAGGGAAGTGCTCCCATTGCCATTGTGGGACCAAAGGGTGCTATTTATCTGAACGAGGGCTGTATTGTGGCTATGCGTCACATTCATATGTCACCGAAAGATGCTCAGGCAGCAGGTGTAAAGGACGGCGATATTGTTTCTGTAAAAGCAGACAACGAGCGCGGAACAATCTTTAATCAGGTAAAGATCCGTGTAGACGACAGCTTTACACTGGAAATGCATATTGATACGGATGAGGCCAATGCGGCGAAGATCGCCACAGGCAATACCGTTACAATTATAAAATAAGGTTCCTCCGAAAAGCAGGGGATGCAGCACAGGAAAAGATCCTTTGGGATATATGCGCCGCATCCCCATAGGAGGATTTAAGAAGAATATTTATGCGGAGGCTCACATGATTGTAGGAAAAGTAGTTGGAAGCGTGGTTTCCACCCGGAAAAGTGAGAAGCTGATCGGACAGAAATTTATGATTGTAGAGCCGGTGCATCATATGAAATCAGAACTCAGCCAGATTGTTGCGATCGACATGATCGGTGCGGGAATCGGAGAGTATGTATTGGTGGCACAAGGTAGCGCAGCACGAATCGGCTGCGGCGAAGAAACAGCACCTATTGATGCGGCGATAGTCGGAATCATTGATGACGGTGCGGGATTGGAGTAACGCCATGGAAATCAAAGAATTACAGAAAATAATGCAGGACAGCGGTGTGGCAGGCGCCGGCGGCGCCGGATTTCCGACTTATGCCAAGCTTACGGATAAGGCGGATACCATTCTCATGAACTGTGCAGAGTGCGAGCCGTTGCTTAAACTGCACAGACAGCTGCTGGAAAAGCATGCCTATGAGATCATGAAAACTTTCAATCTTGTAGCAGAGACAGTCGGCGCATCAGAAGCGATCATCGGCATTAAAAAATCTTATGTGCAGACAGTAAAAGCGCTTCAGCAGCATATTGAGGAATTCCCGAGAATCAGGATACATCTTCTTGAGGAAGTTTATCCTATGGGAGATGAAGTTGTTCTGATCTATGAAGCAACCGGACGCGTGGTAAGACCCGGGGGACTGCCTATTGAACAGGGAGTTATCGTTTTTAATGTTGAGACGATCTACAACGTATACCGCGCACTGGAAAAACAGATGCCTGTAACAGACAAATATGTATCTGTTGTGGCAGAAGTAAGCAGGCCTGTAACTGTCCGTGTTCCTATCGGATGTACGCTGGATGAGGTTGTGGAGCAGGCCGGTGAAATTACAACAAAGGACGCCGTATATTTTGTAGGCGGACCTATGATGGGGCGGATCGGCAGCGGTTCCGACCCGGTAACAAAGACAACGAATGCGATTCTGGTCCTTCCGAAGGATCATCTGATCGTTATGAAGAAGCAGAGAACTTCTTCCATAGATTTAAAACGTGCAGCGTCTATCTGCTGCCAGTGTAATACCTGTACAGATCTCTGCCCGAGAAACAATCTGGGACATCCTATTGATCCGGCGCGTTTCATGAGAGCGGCAGCAAACGGTGATTTCAGAGATCTGAATCCTTATCTGGATTCTCATTTCTGCAGTTCCTGCGGTGTCTGCGAGATGTATGCCTGCCCTCAGAGCCTGGCTCCCAGAACTCTGCTGGCGGATATGAAGGGCGGACTCAGAAAAGCAGGAATCAGACCTGCGCAGGGTGTACAGCCGGTACCGGTGCAGCAGTCCAGAGAATACCGCAAAGTTCCTGAGGAACGTCTGATGGCACGGCTTGGACTGACAAAATATGATAAGGATGCACCGATGGATGAGACTCTGGTAGCTGTTCCGAAGGTTAAGATCCTTCTGAGTCAGCATATCGGCGCTCCGGCACAGGCAATTGTGAAAGCAGGCGATGAAGTAACAAGAGGTCAGATGATTGCAAAGCCTGCTGACGGATTAAGCGTCGGCATTCATGCAAGTATCTGCGGAAAAGTAACTGAAGTAACAGACCGCTACATCATAATTGCAGCAAAGTAGAAAGGACGTGCAGAACATGAGTAAAGCAATCGGAATGATTGAATTTAAAACCACTGCCACAGGTGTCACAGCAGCGGATGCCATGGTAAAGACCTCTGACGTAGAAATCGTTGAGGCGCAGACCGTATGTCCGGGAAAATATATTGCAATTATCACCGGTGATTTAAGTGCGGTAAAAGCGGCTGTTGACGCGGCAGTTACCACTTACGAAGATAAATGTATTGACAGTTTTGTACTTGGAAATCCTCATGAATCACTTTTTCCGGCTATGTACGGAACCACTGTGATCGAGGATATCAGCGCGCTTGGAATTCTGGAAACCTATGATGCGGTATCTATTATCGAAGCAGCTGACCAGGCTGCCAAAACAGCCATTGTAGATGTGATCGAGCTTCGTATTGCAAAGGGTATGTGCGGAAAATCTTATATGATGATTACCGGAGAGGTATCCGCAGTAGAAGCGTCCATTCAGAGAGCGAAAGAGCTTGTTGCCGAAAAAGGCATGTACCTTGACTCTTCTGTAATTGCTCATCCGGACAGACGCATGATTGATTCTATTTTATAAAAAGTTCTCAAAAAGGGGGCAAGGAAAATGCTGGCATTAGAAAGACGGAATCTGATCCTCGAGAAACTTCAGACAGAAAGACGGGTTGTAGTAAGTGAACTCAGCCAGCTCTATGAAGTCTCAGAAGAAACAATACGCCGGGATCTTGACAAGCTTGAAAAGGAAGGGCTTGCCACAAAAAGCTATGGCGGAGCCGTTATTAATGAAAATGTAAGTATTGACCTGCCCTTTAATATTCGCAAAAACCAGAATGTAGGCGGAAAGCAGAAAATGGCGGAGATTGTGGCAGAAATGGTGCAGGACGGGGATCACATTTTTCTGGATGCAAGCACCACCGCAGTTTTTATTGCAAAGGCATTAAAGGATAAAGAAAGACTTACAGTGATCACCAATTCCATGGAAATCCTGATAGAGCTTTCGGATGTATCCGGATGGAATATCATTTCCACAGGCGGTGTCATGAAAGAAGGATATCTTGCGTTTCTGGGATCCAGGACAGAGGAAGTTATCCGTTCCTATTATGTGGACAAGGTGTTTTTTTCCTGTAAGGCACTTGATCAGGAATGGGGAATCATGGAATCCCAGGAGTCTTTTGGCACAACGAAAAAAGCCATGATCGCTTCCGGACGCAAAAAAATTCTGGTAGTTGACAGTACCAAATTTGATCAGACTGCTTTTTCTGTGGCAGGAAAGCTGCGTGATTTAGACGTAGTGGTAACAGACAAAAGGCCGTCTGAAAAATGGCTTGCACGTTTTACCAATGCCGAAATTGAATGCCGGTATCCGAAGCAGCCATAAAAAAGGAGCATCAGACATGAATACTTTTGAGATGAAAACAGTGATCCATTTTGGGGAGAACGCGCTGGAAAGACTGAAGGATATTCCTTATAAAAGAGTCCTGATCATTACAGATCCCTTTGTTGTTCAGAGCAAAATGATCGACCTGATAACAGAGCCGCTTACAAGAGGCGGAAAAGAATATGATATTTTCCACAATGTAGTACCGGATGCGCCTGTAGATAAAATTGCAGACGGCGTAAAGAAATTCCTGAGTTTCCAGCCGGAGGTTGTTGTGGCAGTAGGCGGAGGTTCCGCTATTGATTCCTCAAAAGCCATCCGTGAGTTTGCATTAAAGATCAACCACTATGCAGAAGTAGGGCTGATCGCAATTCCAACAACAAGCGGGACAGGATCAGAAGTAACTTCTTTTGCAGTTGTCAATGATACAGAGGCAAAAGTAAAATATCCGCTTGTTTCAGACAGCCTGACAGCAGACGAGGCGATTCTGGATGCAGAGCTGGTAAAAAGTGTTCCTCCGTCTATTACGGCAGACACGGGAATGGATGTATTTACACATGCGCTGGAATCCTATGTCAGCATAGATCATAATGAATTTTCTTCTGCTCTGGCAGAAAAATCTATTGAGATCTGCGGCGTATTTCTTCTCAGAGCCTATCTGGACGGCAGTGATATGCATGCCCGTCAGAAAATGCATGTGGCTTCCTGTCTTGCAGGCCTTTCCTTTAACACTGCAGGTCTGGGAATCACTCACAGTATGGCGCATCAGCTGGGAGCAATGTTCCATATTCCCCACGGAAGAGCCAATGCAATGCTGCTTCCTCATATTGTGGAATTTAATGCAAACATCAATAAGCACAGCAGAAGCCAGAAAGAATACCTTCCGGCAGTGAAGCGTTATGCAAATATTGCCCATATTCTGGGGCTGAGCAATTATAATAAAGTAATGAGTGTCCGTTCACTTGTAAACTGGATCCAGTTCATGCTGAAAGAAATGAACATCCCGCTTACCATTCAGGAAATCGGAACCATTACACCGGATGCTTACTTTGCGGCAATAGACAAGATGGCAGAGGCGGCTCTTGCAGATGCCTGCACACCTACCAACCCACGAGTGCCGACAAAAGAAGATATTATAAAAATTTATACAAAGCTGTGGTCCTTTTAAAAGGGAAGGCAGATATAATCTGAGACAGACTTTTCTGAAAAGGTAGACGATATGAAAAGATCGAAAAGAATCGAGGCTTTGGATCGCCGGGCAGTAAATAAAGACGGATTTATTGACGAATGGCCGGAAATGGGATTTGTGGCAATGCACAGTCCCTATGATCCGAAGCCTTCTGTAAAAATAGAAAATAATATAATTACAGAACTGGACGGAAAGAAGAGAGAAGACTTTGACTTCCTGGATCAGTTCATTGCGGATTACGCGATCCGCACAGACAGAGCAGAGGCGTCTATGGCGGTTCCCTCTCTGGAAATTGCCAGAAAGATCGTAGATATCAATGTTTCCCGTAAGGAGATACTGGAGATCGTATCCGGTATTACTCCTGCAAAGATGGCGGAAGTTATCAACTGCCTGAATGTGGTGGAAATGATGATGGGAATGCAGAAAATGCGCGCCAGAAAAATTCCGGGAAATCAGGCTCACATTACAAACCTGAAGGATGATCCGGTTCAGATCGCAGCAGACGCTGCAGAAGGCGCCCTGAGAGGTTTCAGTGAAGAAGAGACTACCATGGGTGTGGCACGTTATGCGCCGTTCAGCGCAATGGCTCTTCTGATTGGTTCCCAGGCAGGACGTCCGGGAGTACTGACTCAGTGTTCGGCTGAGGAAGCTACAGAACTGGAACTTGGGATCCGCGGGCTTACCACTTATGCGGAGACCCTTTCTGTTTATGGCACGGAAAAGGTATTTATTGACGGAGACGATACTCCGTATTCCAAGGCGTTTCTGAATTCAGCTTATGCATCCAGAGGACTGAAAGTCCGCTTTACTTCCGGCGCCGGAAGCGAAGTGCTGATGGGAAGCAGCGAGATGAAGTCCATGCTGTATCTGGAGTGCCGCTGCCTTTATGTGACAAAGGGAGCAGGAAGCCAGGGAATCCAGAATGGTTCTGTAAGCTGCATTGGTGTTGCTGCAGGCGTTCCGGCAGGAATCCGTGAGGTCATTGGCGAGAACCTTGTTGCAGCCCTTCTAGGACTGGAATGTGCATCCTCCAATGATCAGAGTTTTTCCAATTCTGACATGAGAAGAACAGCAAGAACCATGCTTCAGTTTATGCCGGGAACAGATTTTATTTTTTCCGGATATGCTGCAGAGCCAAATTATGACAATATGTTCGCAGGCTCCAATTTTGACGCCGAGGATTTTGACGATTATAACGTAATGCAGAGAGATATGCAGGTGGACGGAGGTCTTCGCCCTGTTACAGAGGAAGATGTGATCCGTGTGCGCCGCACTGCAGGCAAGGCGGTTCAGGCCGTGTTCAAATATCTTGGTTTAACTGAGATAACAGACGAGCAGGTGGAAGCAGTTACCTATGCTCATGGAAGCAGGGATACTCTGAAGCGTGACGCTGCGGCAGACCTGATGTCTGCGGATGAAATGATGAAGCGCGGCATTACAGGCGTTGATGTGGTAAAGGCTCTTGCTGAAAGCGGTTATACGGAACTTGCAGAAAATATCCTGAACATGCTGAAACAGAGAGTTATCGGAGATTATATGCATACGGCAGCTATTCTGGATGAACATTTCCAGGTAATGTCCGGTGTAAATACTCCGAATGATTATATGGGGCCGGGAACCGGATATCGTGTTTCCGGAAAACGCTGGGAGGAGATCAAGGCAATTCCTCACAGAATCAATGTAAACGAATTTTAGGAGGTGCGCTATGGAAGTAAATGAACAACTGATCCGTGCGATCACTCAGGCGGTTGTGGAGCAGCTTCATCAGAATGGCGCACAGCCGGAAAAAGAAGTTCAGACACCGGAAACATCCGGATCCGGAAGCCTTGCCGGAAGAACACGGATGCGTCCGAAACATTCTTATGACAATGCAGCCAGGGCGGCTCAGGGAACAGATCCCCGAGAGATTGTGATCGGTGTTGGGGCAGCCTTTCAGACAGAAATCCATAAGACTATGGGCGGAATTCCTCTTGATGAGGTTCTCCGTAACGTAAAAGCAGGAATTGAGGAAGAGGGAATGACCTCCCGTGTGGTAAAGGTTCTGGATACTTCGGACGTATGCTTTATGGCGCTTCAGGCTGCTAAGCTTTCCGGCTCCGGCATTGGCATCGGAATCCAGTCAAAGGGAACTACAGTCATTCATCAGAAGGATCTGTATCCTCTTTCCAATCTGGAGCTTTTTCCACAGGCGCCTCTTATGGATCTGGAAACCTACCGTAAGATCGGACAGAATGCCGCAAAGTATGTAAAGGGAGAAAAGGTTACGCCTGTTGAGTGTACCAACGACCCTATGGTACGTGCGAAATACCAGGTAAAGGCAGCGCTGATGCACATTGTGGAAACAGAGCAGCTGGATCCGGAAAAAGGAATGATCGAATGGGAGGGAATAAGATGAGCAGCTATCCGTTAGGACAGAATGAAGCAGATACCATTACCTCCAAAACAGGAAAAAAGCTTTCTGACATTACTCTGGACGAAGTAAAAAGAGGTAATGTACAGGCGGAGGATATTAAGATATCTCCGGAAATGCTGAAACGCCAGGGACAGGTGGCAAAGGAAGCGGACAATCCTCAGATGGAAGCAAATTTCCAGAGAGCTTCTGAGCTTGCCAACGTACCTGACGAGGTAATACTGAACATGTACAACAAACTGCGTCCGAACCGTTCTACTAAAACAGAGCTTGTACTTATGGCACAGGAGCTTCTGGAAAAATACAGTGCGCCGCACTGTGCAAAGCTGGTTCTGGAAGCAGCAGAGATTTATGAAAAAAGGGGAATTCTTCTTTGAAACTGATTGCGGGTGTTGATATAGGAAATTCCACAACTGAAGTATGCATTGGAAGTGTGGGAGAGGATGGAAGTTTCCATTTCCTCTCCGGGGCTTCCAGGATGACAACCGGAACAAAAGGGACACTGCCAAATGTTCACGGGATAAAGTCCGCGCTTCTTGAGGCTCTGGATAAAATCAGGCAGCCTTTAAGCGCCCTTGATCTTGTGCGCCTTAATGAGGCAGCCCCTGTGATCGGAGATACGGCAATGGAGACCATTACAGAAACCATTATTACCGAATCTTCCATGATCGGGCACAATCCTTCCACTCCGGCAGGAGCAGGTGAGGCATCCGGTTATCTTCTTCATCTGGAAAATATCTGGAAGGGGAAAACGGGAGTTCCCTATATTGTAGTGGCAGCAAATAAGTTCTCCTATGAGGAGGTTGCGGCAAGGCTGAACCAGCATATTCCGGAACTTGATATCCGGGGGCTGATCCTTCAGGCTGATGAGGCAGTACTTGTGGAAAACCGTCTGAACAAGCAGATTCCCATTATTGATGAAGTCAGGCATATCAGCCGGGTTCCGGAAGATAAGCTGGCCGCTATTGAGGTAGCTCTGCCGGGAACCGGAATAAGGATGCTGAGCAATCCTTACGGCATTGCCACTCTCCTGGGACTGAATCCGGAGGAAACAAGAGCAGTCACTCCTATTGCAAAGAGCCTGATCGGAAAAAGGAGCGCGGTTGTGATCCGCACCCCAAACGGAAACATCAGAGAGAATGTTCTTCCTGCAGGTGAGATCCACTTCCACGGAAGCAGAGAATTAAGTGTAAATATTGATACAGGAGCAGATTCTATTATGGAAACGCTCCAAAAAGCAGGCCAGATCCGTGATATCAGCGGGCAGCAGAATACCAACGTGGGAAATATGCTGGACCGTATCAAAAAAAGTATGACGGATGTTGCTTCAGACCGGGATCAGGAGGTAAGGATCACAGACATTCTTGCAGTAGATACTCTGGCCCCTGTTGAGATATCCGGCTCACTTGCCGGAGAAACCTGCATGGAAAAGGCAGTGGGAATCGCTGCCATGGTGAAGACAAAGCACCTTCCCATGCAGAAAATTGCAGAAAAACTGGAACAGGAACTTAAAGTGAAGGCTGTAGTTGCAGGCGTGGAAGCAGTTATGGCATCTCTTGGAGCGCTGACCACACCGGGAACAAGACTTCCCCTTGCAATTCTTGATATGGGGGGCGGGTCCACAGATGCGGCGGTGCTGGAAGAAAACGGCACAGTCCGGACGACCCATCAGGCAGGAGCGGGAGAGCTTGTTACCATGCTGATACAGACAGAACTCGGATTGGGAAGCCGCACTACGGCGGAGCAGATAAAAAAATATCCTATGGGAAAGGTGGAAAGCCTTTTTCATATGAGACTGGAAAATGGTTCCATGCAGTTTTTTGAGGAGTCTATAGACCCGGGATATTATGGACATGTGGTACTTCTGGCACCCGGCGAAATGCTGAAGGTGGAAGAAGACATTCCCATGGAAAAGATTCTTGAGGTCAGAAGAGAGGCAAAGCGGAAGGTATTTGTAAGAAATGCTGTTCGTGCGCTGAAAATCGTGGCTCCTGAACATGATTTACGAAAAATATCAAACGTGGTGCTGGTTGGCGGTTCCGCTGAGGACTTTGAGATTCCGGAAATGCTTACAGAAGCCCTTGCAGAATACCGGATCGTCTGTGGACGTGGAAATATCCGGGGAACAGAGGGTCCGAGAAACGCAGTGGCCACAGGTTTGTTAATGTCATATTTAAGCAGCTGACCGTACCGGTCAGACAGACGGCAGAGTTTCAGGAGGAAGCATGATCGTCAGAAAACCAACTGTTATTATATACACCAGAGATCCGGATGAAGATTTTTTAAGGGAGATCTGTGCGGGAATTGAAGAAGAGGGCGTTCTTTATGAGATACATTCCAGAGATGCCGACATGGATGAGCTTGCATTTGAAGCTGCAAAAGATTCCATGCTTGGTTCAGGAATTGGTATTGCAGAGCGCAGGATTGCCATGCAGATGGCAAAGCTTCCCAAAGGAAAAAATGTATTTGAGTTAAATGATCCACGTTTCTGGCAGTGCAGAAATCTTGGGGCAAACAGCGCGAGAGCGGTAAAAAAAATGCCGTTTAAGGCTATTTACGGGGAAAACAGGGAGATGTCGTTATGAACATTTATACAAAAAGCGGTGATAAGGGAACAACAGACCTTGTACGCACAAAAAATGTATCCAAGTCAGACGACCGTATTCAGCTTGTGGGAACGATTGATGAGCTGACAAGCCATCTGGGGCTGGTAAAGACAATGATGGAGGACGAAGACGCAATTGCTGTTCTGGAAAAGATTCAGCGCAGGCTGATCACAATTATGGCAGGTGTGGCAGATCCTTATAACAGAGATTATAAAATAGAAGATGCTCCGGTGGAAACGCTGGAACAGGAAATCGATCGTCTGGAGGGGTTGTTTCAGAGACCGAAGGAATTTATTCTTCCCGGAGCCAACAGATTATCGGCAGAGCTTGATATTGCCCGGACAGTGGCAAGAAGGGCAGAGCGTGCGCTGGCTGCGGTCAGTGTAAAGTTCGGAGCAGATAACGGAACAAAAAAATATATGAACCGCCTGGCAGATTACCTTTATGTTCTTGCCAGATATATCGATGCCATTCAGGCAGACAAGGTGGAAAAATCCGAAAACACACAGGTATCCGGTGATAAAAAGGAGAGACCCATGGCAGAAAATCAGGGAACTCAGCCAAGCGAAGCTGTAATCCAGGAAGTATTAAAAAGAATGGGAATCCAGGGCAGAATTACTCTGGACAGCGCCAAGCGTCTGATTGAAAAAATTGAAAAAGAAGCAGAACGCCGGGGCAAAAAAGCAGTGATCGCAGTCTGCGGACCGGAAGGAAATCCCATTGCAGTTCACGTAATGGACGGCGCTTTTCTGGTAAGCTTTGATGTGGCGACCAAGAAAGCATATACTTCTGTTGCGGTGAAAATGTCCACAAAGGAGCTGAGTGTTCTTGCTCAGCCGGGGGGAACCTTCTACGGTGTGGATAAAATGGACAATGGCAAGATCGTAATCTTTGGAGGCGGCGTACCGCTGAAGGTGGGCGATACCATCATCGGAGGCCTTGGCGTCAGCGGAGGAACCGGTGAGGAAGACCACAGTCTGGCAGAATACGGACTGTCAGTTCTTAATGAGGTTTTATAGGAAAAAGAGATGGATGGAAAAGGAGCGCTTTGGCGCTCCTTTGTATTTGCAGCAGAGTAATTTAAGATCTTTTATATTTTCCCGGAGTGATTCCCTTATATTTTTTAAAAGTACGGATAAAATAGCTGAGATCATTGAAACCATTCCTGTAGGCAATTTCCGTAATAGAGTCATCGGTGGTTGAAAGCTCGTAGCAGGACTGTTCGATTCGCTGCCTGTTCAGATAATCCATAGGCGTCTGGTGTGTCATTTCCGAAAAGAATCTGCAGAAATATTTGGGTGACATGGACACAGAGGCAGAAAGCTCCTGAAGAGTCAGCGGCGATGCATAATTATGTTCAATAAATTCCAGTACCTGTTTCAGCTGGAGAATCCTCTTATAGTCTTTTCGTGCCTTTTGCACATTTTCCAAATAGTAATGTTTACCAAAAACGATACCAAAAAAGTGGTAAAATTGTCCAAGAACAGTAAGTTCATAACCAGGCTGATTCTGCCACATGGAGTCAAAAATACTGTTTACAGTTTCACAGATATCTTTTGATTCATCTGTAAAATGATGATATACCAGGATTTCCTGATGGATGATTTTCTGCATATAACCGGCACATACAGAGTTGTGCTTTAAAAATGTGTTTCCGTCAAAAACAAGACACTGATAGACACAATCATCAGGCATTCCGCTGTGAAGGATTCCGCTGTGTACAAAAATGATATCTCCGGCTGTGGCTGTGAAACTTTTTTCGTCTAAAGTGACGGTAAGAGTTCCTTTGAGTATCCGCATCAGTTCATATTCTACATGCCAGTGGTAAGACATCACATAGCGGGGATGAGTGGAATCAATGTGATGAAATTCAAATGGGAACTCATAAGTCCCTCGTTTTCTGTTTTCATTCCGGTCAAGATCATGCAAGACGGTGAGCCTCCTTCCGACAGTTTATAGAAATTTTATACATAATTCTAAAAAGGTGAATATTATACTATTTTTTGCCATTATAACACAAGTAATTATAATATTGCAATTGTATAATAAGCATATAAACACGGGAGAAATTCTGTCTGATGTTTACATGGTACCGTTGTCCGGGATGTTTTGATATGAACATACAAAAATCCTGAGATATACAAAACTGAATTTTGTTGCCAAGGGCAAGTTACAGTGAAATTTGGTTTACTACCGTGAATGGAAGGAACAGCAGCAGATTTTTCCGGAACAAACGAACTTAAATATGGAGGTAATAAACATTATGGCTAAAAGCAGATTAATCGGAAGCTATCCTGTAATCGGAATCAGACCTACAATTGATGGCCGCAGAGGCGCTCTTGACGTAAGAGGATCTCTGGAAGAGCAGACAATGAACATGGCTAAGTCTGCAGCAAAATTACTGGAAGAGAATTTAAGATATTCCAACGGAGAGCCGGTTAAGGTTGTTATTGCAGATACAACAATCGGACGTGTTGGAGAGACTGCTGCATGTGCGGATAAATTCAGAAGAGAGGGTGTTGATATCACTCTGACTGTTACACCATGCTGGTGCTACGGATCTGAGACCATGGATATGGATCCTCAGACAATCAAGGCTGTATGGGGCTTCAACGCTACAGAAAGACCTGGTGCAGTTTACCTTGCATCCGTTCTGGCTACACATGCACAGAAAGGACTTCCGGCATTCGGTATCTACGGACATGAGGTTCAGGACGCTGACGACACAACAATTCCGGAAGATGTAAAAGAAAAAATCTTAAGATTCGGCCGTGCAGCAGTTGCAGCAGCTTCCATGAGAGGAAAATCCTGGCTGCAGATCGGTTCCATCTGCATGGGTATCGGCGGATCCATCGTTGACTCCGACTTTATTGAGTCTTATCTTGGAATGCGCGTAGAATCTGTTGACGAGGTAGAGATCATCCGTCGTATGACAGAGGGCATCTATGATCATGATGAATTTGAGAGAGCTCTTGCATGGGCAAAGAAAACATGCACGATCGGATTTGACAAGAACCCGGAAGAGCTTCAGATGTCCGAAGAGAAGAAAGAAGAGCAGTTTGAGTTTGTTGTTAAGATGGCAGTTATCATCAAAGAGCTGATGAACGGCTGTGATAATCTTGATCCGAAATTCTCAGAGGAAGCAATCGGCCACAATGCTATTGCAGCAGGTTTCCAGGGACAGAGACAGTGGACAGACTTCTATCCGAACGGCGACTTTGCAGAGGCAGTTCTGAATACTTCCTTTGACTGGGAAGGAGCAAGAGAGCCGTATATCCTTGCTACAGAGAACGACGTTCTCAACGGTCTTGGAATGCTGTTTATGAAACTTCTTACCAACCGTGCACAGATGTTCGCAGATGTTCGTACATACTGGAGCCCGGATGCAGTTAAGAGAGTAACAGGATATGATATTGAAGGTGTTGCAAAAGAGAACGGCGGTATCATTCATCTGATCAACTCCGGCGCATGCTGCCTTGATGCTAACGGCGGTGCTAAAGACGAAAACGGCAATGCTGTTATGAAGGAATGGTGGAATGTAACAGAAGAAGATCAGAAGGCAATTATGGATGCCACTACATGGAATGCAGCAGACAATGGATACTTCCGTGGAGGCGGATTCTCCTCCAGATTTGAAACAAAGGATCAGATGCCTGCAACTATGATCCGTCTGAACCTTGTAAAAGGACTTGGACCGGTTCTTCAGATCGCAGAGGGCTGGACTGTAGCTCTTCCGGAGGAAGTATCTGATACTCTCTGGAAACGTACAGACTACACATGGCCATGCACATGGTTTGCTCCAAGATGCGACGGAAAAGAAGGCGCATTCAAGGATGCTTACAATGTAATGAATAACTGGGGCGCTAACCATGGTGCAATCTCCTATGGACATATCGGCGCAGACCTTATCACAATGGCTTCTATGCTGAGAATCCCGGTTTGCATGCACAACGTTCCGGAAGAAAAGATTTTCCGTCCGGCTGCATGGAATGCATTTGGAATGGACAAAGAGGGCGCAGACTTCCGCGCTTGCAAGAACTACGGACCTCTTTACAAATAAGACTTATATCGGCAGTTAAATGCCAGATGAAAAATCCTCCGGAGCTCTCCGGAGGATTTTTTTGTCCGGAAAGCAATAAAATATGCAGAACATCCATTATTACCTGGAGTAAAATCTGCGGTACTTCTGTCCATTTTTCTGTCAGTGTGGTAAAATCAGGGAAGCATGAGAAATTTTGGATAAGTGAAGGGGAATGCAAATGTTACATGAAAAAATAAGAATCTGTTATGAAGATTATGAAGCCTGGATGACTACTTATTTCTGGGAAGAGTCTAAAGAACTGTATCCGGGACAGGTTCGCCCGGTGATTCTGATCTGTCCGGGAGGAGCCTACAGAATGACCTCAGACAGGGAAGCGGAAGCCATTGCCATTCGTTTTATGAGCATGGGATACCATACAGCGGTTCTCAGATACAGTGTGGCTCCGGCTGTTTATCCAACAGCTCTCTGCCAGCTTGCAAAGGCAGTAAATATTCTGAGAAAAAGAAGCGGGGAATGGCTGATCGACCAGGACAAGATACTTGTAATGGGATTTTCCGCAGGAGGACATCTGGCGGCGTCACTCGGAACCCTCTGGAATAATGGAGAGCTTGCAGAACTTCTGGGCCTGGAGGCAGAGGATATCCGTCCAAATGGCCTGATCCTCAGCTATCCGGTGATCACCTCAGGGAAAGAGGGGCACGAGGAAAGCTTCCGAAACCTGCTGGGAGACAGGTATGAGGAACTGAGGAATCAAATGTCGCTGGAAAATCAGGTAAGCAGAGACACACCGGAAACCTTTATCTGGCATACCATGGAGGATACGACAGTTCTTCCGTATAATTCCATATGTTTTGTTCAGGCTCTGGCAAAATATGGGATACCGGCAGAATATCATCTGTTTCCGGAGGGGTATCATGGAATCGGACTTGGAAACGAGCTGACAGCAAATGAAGACGGAAGAGGAATTATCCGTGGCTGTGAAGAATGGAGTTCGCTTTGTGAAAAATGGCTGAACCGCAGATTTCCCTGGTGGAATCCGGGGGTATGATTTTTTGAGGTTTTCTTCCCGAGAACCAGGTCAGAAAGAATCCCAGATCAGAAAGAATGATTTGAGGTTAAGTAAAAATCATTGGCAGGGCAGTGGCATATTGATAATATATTTTTGTCAGCAGCTGTGCTCCGGGCATGTTGATGTGAATGAATCGGACGGCATTTTTGTCGTTATTTATCAGAAAAATGAGAACGAAAAGGGATTATCAAACCACAAAAACTGTGCTATGATTGTTTATAGTAACAGAAGAATCAATGAGTCTGCAGGGAAACAGCACAAAGGCATGTGATTCGGGGAAATGCATAAGGCAAGGGGAAAAGAAAGATGAAGAAAACAACAGGAATCTGGTTTGCGGCGATATTGTGTATGATTATTTCAGTGACAGTTTCAGCAGACGTCCAGAACAAACAAACCGAACCGGATTATAAGACAGATTACTATATGATTGTGGAATCAAAAGCCGGAGGCATTGATATCTATGCAAACCCGGATCTGGAAGCTGCGAAGCTGAGCGAGGAAATGATTCCCAATGGCACAGCTTTGCATATTGAGGGTGAGGTGGAAGACGAGACTCATAAACGTACCTGGGGATATGTACAGTATCACGGAATGAATGGTTTTGTACCGTTGGATGACTGCCGCCCGGCAGCATCCCGACAGGAGGCTATTGATTCAGAACTGTATCTGGCAGGAAGAGATAATGTAAACTATCAGGCGGACTATGATATTACTGTATCGGAAGAGGATGATATGAAACTATATCAGGGGCCGGGCGAAAAATACGGGACAGTTCCGGGAGTCCGTGATATCAAAAGCGGCGAAACATTACATATTACTCAGGATGCCCATATGAATGACGGAAGCTATTGGGGTGTGACCACCATAGACGGAAAACAGGGATGGGTCAATCTGGATGAAGTGAACAATCCTGACCAACAGGAAGGTACTGAATCAGGAGAAATGTCAGATAGCACAGAAAATGGAAAGACTCCTGGAAAGACAGACAGCGCCTTGTCAGCAGAAGATGCGGAAACTTCTGATACAGCTGTTTCTGTAAGTACAGAGAAACCGGAAACACCTTCTGCAGAAGTTTCAAAAACCGCCGGAGAACCGGGAACAACACCTTCTGCAATATCGGAGACAGAAGAGAAGCCGGAAATATCAGTTGCGGCTCTTTCCATAACTCCGGATGCAGCAGAGAGTTCTGAAGCGGCTTCCGCGCCGAAAGCTGTACCAGAAAAGGCTTCCGGGACAGACGATACCGCTTCCGGGAAAAAGGAAGCCGAGGGTACCCCTGCAGTTTCTGAAAAGCCTGAATCTGCGGAAGTAACCGGGGCAGGCAATAAAGAAACCGAAAAAAGCAAAGAGAAAGAAGAGTCTTCGGTCAAAAAAACGGAAAACAGCGCAGGGGAAAATGCGCAGGAAACATCGGCTCAGACTGTAAAAACGTCTTCCGGAATTCCCGCACCTTTTCTCTGGATTGCAGCCATAGCAGTAGGCGCAGCTGCCGGAGTTCTGATCTATCATTTTAAAAAGCGATAAAAAATAAAAGTACAGGAACCTTGAAGTGATATGTTCCCCCTTTACCAGATATGAGGCAGAAGGGGATATCAGGAGAAAGGAACCTGTACTTTTTATATAATCAGGAAAATTTGATTTTCACTTTATAGGAAATCCCGAATTTATGGGATTTTCTTATGTTTTACTGGATTTTGCAGAATGATTACAGAATCAGTCGTTGATCACAACGCCTTTCTGAAGCATAACATTTGCATACAGAGCTTTTTCACTTGTGGAAATAATGCAGTAAGCAGTTTTTGCCTCATCATAAAAAGCAAAACGCTCGATATTTCCTACAACAGCATCTCCTCTGTCATCGTATTTACGGATGATTTCTTTGTATGTATCCCAGATCGGAGTTTCTACAGTATCTCCCGGCATAACTTCCATAAGATTTACAGGATGCTCCACATAAGTATCCAGTGGGAAAACCTTCAGGATAGCTTCCAGAATTTCCGGTACGCCGTGTCCGTCGCAGCGGATCGTAATGGCATTTTTTCCCATGGATTCTACAGGAAAGTTTCCGTCAGCAATAACGAGACGGTCGCTGTGTCCCATTTCGCATAATACTTTTAATAATTCTGGTGATAAGATTTCAGGAATTCCTTTTAACATAATAATACCTCCATTTATTAAGAATAAGATTTTTCTAATATAAAATTTACCTGTATCTTTCGTTGTTGACAATAGAATATTTTCCTGTAAAAGATGAATATTTTACTGTTGACAGAAACGTTTCGGTGATGTATGATTAGCTCAAACAGAAACGTTTCGGTTTTAAAAACTGAAACACACAAATACTGAAAAACTGCAGGTTATACATTACATTTTACCCTAAGGAGGAAATTATCATGCCACTTGTTACATCAAAGGAAATGCTGTTAAAGGCTCAGAAGGAAGGATACGCAGTAGGCGCTTTTAATGCGGAAAATATGGAGATGGTAAAAGCAATCATAGAAGCTGCGGAAGAGCTGAAGGCTCCGGTTATGATTCAGACGACACCATCTACAGTAAAATATGGAACAGTTGAGACCTATGCAGCTCTTGTTGCGGCGGAAGCAAAAAAAGCCAGTGTGCCGGTATGCCTTCACCTGGATCATGGCAGCAGCTTTGAACTTGCAATGCAGGCAATCCACGCAGGCTATACCTCTGTGATGATCGACGGCTCCAAGTTTGATTTTGAGGAAAACATAGCTTTGACAAAAAAAGTTGCAGACGTAGCCCGCGCCCTTGATATTCCCTGCGAGGCAGAGCTTGGCAAGGTTGGCGGCAAAGAAGATGACCTGGAAGCAGAGGCAGATACAAATACAGATCCTCAGGAAGCAAAAGAATTTGCAGAGCGTACAGGCGTTACCTCTCTTGCAGTAGCTATCGGAACAGCCCATGGTTTCTATGCAGGCACACCGGTTCTTGACACTGAGCGCGTCAGCGAGATCCGTCAGATGGTAGAGGTTCCGCTTGTACTTCACGGAGCATCCGGATTAAGCGACGATCAGGTAAGAGAGTGTGTAAAACGCGGTATGTGTAAAGTAAACTTTGCTACAGAGCTACGTGACGCTTATTCCAAAGCAGTAAAAGAAACCTTTGCAGAAAATGAAAACACCATTGATCCGAAAGCTTACGGTAAAGCTGCGATCAAGGCAGTCAAGGAGCTTGTTATGTATCGCATGAAGGTCTGCGGATGCGACGGAAAAGCCTGAAACTGAAATATTGACAGATAGCTGACAGGGGGATTCATATGGCAGCAACCATGAAAGATCTTGCAAAGCGAACAGGACTGGGCCTTGCAACCATTTCTTCTTATTTCAACGGAGGAAATGTCAGAGAAAAAAACAGAAAAAAAATCGAGGAAGCTATTGAAGAACTTCACTATGAGGTCAATGAGGTTGCCAGGAATCTTAAGACAAATGCAACAAAAACCATTGGCGTGGTAATCCCGGAGCTGAACAATACCTTTTGTGCTGAGATCATTACCGGTATGGAAGATATTTTAAGAAATCACGGATATGCGACAATGATCTGTGACTGCCGTACAGATAAGAAGCTGGAGCAGGAGGCTGTGGAGTTTTTATGCCGGAAAAGGGTTGACGGCATCATCAATATGCCGGTAGACACCGAGGGTGGTCATCTGAAAGCTTTTCAGAAAACAGGAAAGCCGATTGTTCTTATTGACCGAAAAATCCAGGGTGTTGTCTGTGACAGTGTTCTGGTAGACAATGAGCAGGCTGCTTCGGATGCCTTAAAGCTTCTTTATGAAAAAGGCCATCGGAATATCGGGATCATCGGCGGTCCGGAGGAAATCTCCACAGCGCAGGAACGAATGAAAGGCTATTGCAAAACCATGGAGGAGTTGAACCTTCCTGTGCGGGAGTCGCTGATCGTCCACGGTGATTACACTATTCAGGGCGGCGTTAAGGCAATGGAAACACTGGTGCAGAAAAACCCGGATATGACAGCGGTTTTTATCACCAACTACGAGATGACTATGGGAGCTGTGATCGGGCTTAATGAGCTGGGAATCCGGATTCCGGAGGAAATCTCTCTGGTGGGCTTTGACAATCTTCCCTTTGCCAGAGCCTGTAATCCCAAGCTGACCATTGTTTCTCAGCCCACAGAAAAAATCGCAGAGGCTACGGCGGGGATTATGCTGGAACGTCTGGAACATGCAGGAAATGAATCCGGATGCCGTACAGAAAAGCTGGGGACAACCATTATCCATGGAAAATCCATTGCACAGCTTTAAGGATACAGAATCATGGGAAAGCAGAACACTATAAAATAATGAGGAAAAAAAGATGAACCAGTCATATTTAATTGGAATTGATATTGGAACAAGCGCCTGTAAGGTTGCCCTTTTTGACCGGAGCGGCTGTGTGCTGGCAGCAGCCAACGGGGATTATCCGGTGTATTACCCAAAGGAGGGCTGGGCAGAGCAGAACCCGGAAGAATGGTGGAGTGCTGTCTGCGGGGCTGTCCGTCAGGTGATCGAAGAGGCGTCTGTTGCTCCGGAAGAGATTGCTGGCGTGGGTATTGACGGTCAGAGCTGGTCAGCCATTGCCATTGACCGGAACGGACATGTACTGACCAATACGCCGATCTGGATGGACACAAGAGCGCAGTCTGTCTGTGACCGTCTCAACGAGGAAATCGGCGCAGAGGCAATCTTTGAGGTGGCAGGAAACTCCCTTCAGCCATCTTATACTACAGCGAAGATCCTCTGGTATAAAGAAAACCTTCCGGAGGTGTATGCCAAAACTGACAAAATCCTTCAGTCCAACAGCTTTATTGCTTTTAAGCTTACAGGAGCGGTAAGCCAGGATCTTTCCCAGGGGTACGGACTTCACTGCTTTGATATGCGGACAGGCAATTGGAATGAGGCTATGTGTGAAAAGCTGGGGATCCCTGTAGAATTTTTGCCGGAAATCGTCCCATGTGACCATGTTGTGGGAACAGTAACAAAAAAAGCTGCAGAGGAATGCGGACTTGCAGAGGGGACTCCTGTTGTGGCAGGAGGTCTGGATGCAGCCTGCGGAACTCTGGGGGCGGGGGTGATCAATCCCGGCGAGACTCAGGAGCAGGGCGGACAGGCAGGCGGTATGAGTATCTGTCTTGACGAGTATAAGGCTGATCCCCGTCTGATCCTTGGCTTCCATGTAGTTCCGGGTAAATGGCTTCTCCAGGGAGGTACTACCGGAGGCGGCGGTGTTATGCGCTGGTTTGAGCGGGAATTTGCGGACTATGAGCGGATGATGAAAAAGGAAACAGGAGTTTCGTCTTTGAATCAGCTTAATGAGATCGCAGAAAAAATAGCAGCCGGAAGCGATGGACTGGTATTTCTTCCGTACATGGCCGGCGAGCGGTCACCTGTCTGGAATCCTTATGCAAAGGGCGTATTTTACGGACTTGATTTTTCCAAAACAAAGGGACATATGGTCCGTGCCTGTATGGAAGGTGTGGCTCTTTCTCTCCGCCATAATCTGGAAGTGGCGGAAAGTGCAGGCGCCCGGGCAAATGTTCTCCGCGCTATGGGCGGATCTGCAAACTCACTTCTCTGGACCCAGATCAAGGCAGATATTACAGGCAAAAAGATCGTAGTTCCGGCTTCTGATACAGCCACTACTTTGGGCGCAGCCCTTTTGGCCGGAGTGGGAACAGGCTTCTATCAGGACTATGAGGAGGCAGTAAAGGAAACCGTCAGTGTAACAAGAACCCATGAGCCTGATCTCAGGGTGAAAGAGATTTACGACAAAGCTTATGAAACCTATTTGGAATTGTACCGGTCTCTGGCCGGTATGATGACAAAACATGAATAAAAGGAGGAGTATTCTTATTATGAAAGCAGCAGTAGTTGTAGCAAATGAGGACGTGCAGTATCTGGAAATTCCGGAGCCGGAGGTAAAACCGGGGTATGTAAAGATCAAGGTTCACTATTCCGGTATCTGCGGCTCTGATATTCCACGTGTACTTCATAATGGCGTACACTTTTATCCGATCGTTCTGGGACATGAGTTCTCCGGCGATGTGGTGGAAATCGGAGAGGGTGTTACAAAGGTAAAGGCAGGCGACCGTGTTTCCGGCGCTCCTCTTGTACCCTGCATGAAATGTGAGGACTGCCAGAAAGGCAATTATTCCCTTTGTAAGCATTACAGCTTTATCGGCTCCAGAGAGCAGGGAAGCAATGCAGATTATGTGGTGGTTCCGGAGCAGAACGCAGTTCCTTTTGACGCATCAGTTCCCTATGAGCAGGGCGCAATGTTCGAGCCCTCTACAGTAGCCCTTCACGGACTTCTGCAGAATGATTATCAGGGAGGTCAGTGCGTGGCAATCCTTGGCGGCGGAACCATTGGTATGTTTACCATGCAGTGGGCAAAGATCTTCGGCTCCAAAAAGGTTGTGGTTTTTGATATCAGCGATGAGCGTCTGGAGCTGGCAAAACGCCTTGGGGCAGACGAGGTGGTAAACACCACAAAAGAGGATTACATGAAAACAGCTATGGAGCTTACCGGAAATAAGGGCTACGGCTATGTATTTGAGACAGCAGGACAGGTTCCAACCATGCATATGGCCTTTGAGCTGGCTGCAAATAAGGCTCATGTATGCTTTATCGGTACTCCTCATGTAGACCTTTCCTTTACACCTGCCCAGTGGGAAAACATGAACCGTAAGGAGTTTAAACTGACAGGCTCCTGGATGTCCTACAGCGCTCCGTTCCCGGGAAAAGAATGGGAGCTTACCGCTCATTATTTTGCAACCGGACAGCTGAAATTTGATCCGGGCTTCATTTATAAGAAAATTCCTATGAGCCAGGCTCAGGAAGCCTTCCAGCTCTTTAAGACACCGGGCCTTGTAAAAGGAAAGATTCTTTTATCAAACGAGGAAAACTAAAATGATACTGACAGTAACTTTAAACGCCGCTATTGACAAGCGGTATGTAGTAGAAAACTTTCAGGTGGGAGAAGTCAATCGTGTAAAGGAATGCAGTTATGTTCCTGGGGGAAAAGGACTGAACGTTTCCAAGCCGGCCTCTATCTACGGGGCAGAGGTTGTGGCAACCGGATTTGTAGGCGGCCATGCGGGAAATTACATCGAGGATGCCCTGAAGCCCTTTGGCATCAAAAGTGAATTTTATCATGTGGATGCGGAAAGCCGCTCCTGCATTAATATCTGGGACGAGACAAACCATGTGCAGACAGAATTTCTGGAGCCGGGCTTTACTCTTACAGAAAAGGATTTTGAAGGCTTTGAAGAAAAATTCCGCACGCTGGTTGCTGACGCAGAGGTTGTGGCAATGTCCGGAAGCGTTCCAAAAGGCTTAGACGGAACCGCATATCAGCGTCTTGTAAAAATTGTAAAGGACGCCGGAAAAAAGGTGATCCTTGACACAAGCGGAAAGCTTCTGGAAATGGGGATTCAGGCAGCTCCCACGCTGATCAAGCCCAATATTGACGAGATCAGGATGCTTACCGGAAAGAACTGCGATGATATTAATGATATTATTGAAGCGGCAAAGGAGATCCACAGAAACGGCGTGGAGATCGTAGCTGTTTCCCTTGGAGCAGACGGCTCCCTTGCAGTAAGTGACGAGGGAATCTTCCGGGCGGAAGTACCGAAAATCGATGCTGTCAATACAGTAGGCTGCGGCGATTCCATGATCGCAGGCTTTGCCATCGGACTGAAGGAGGGGCTGTCCCTTCCGGAAACCCTGAAAAAGGCAAGCGCCATTTCTGCGGCGGCAGCCATGCGGGAAGAAACAGGATTTTTCTGTATGGAGGATATGGAAAAAATTCTTCCTCAGATTACAGTCACTAAATTATAAAAATTCCGCGCAATGCGGGAAAATATAAAAAAGGAGAAAAGAAAATGGCAGAAGTAATTAATCAGACATTAATTCCAAAAATCAAACTTTCCTCAGGTGAAGAGATTCCCTGCGTGGGAATGGGAACCTTCGGTTCTGACCGCTTTACAGCAGAGCAGGTTTCCAATGCCGTAGCAGGCGCTATCCGCTGCGGATATCGTATGTTCGACTGCGCTGCATGCTATCAGAACGAGGATCAGATCGGAGAGGTTTTCAAAGCTGCTTTTGATGAGGGTGTTGTGGAGAGAAAAGATCTCTTTATCATGACAAAGGTATGGAACGATATGCACAGAGAAGTAGAAAAAGCCTGCAGAAAGAGCATCCAGGATCTTCAGTGCGATTATGTGGACCTGTACTTTATCCACTGGCCATTCCCAAACTATCATGCACCGGGATGCGACGTAGATTCCAGAAATCCTGATTCCAGACCGTTCAGTGTAGAAGAATTTATGGACACATACCGTCAGTGTGAGGAGCTTGTGGAAAAAGGTGTAATCCGTTACATTGGTATTTCCAATATGACAATTCCGAAGCTTGAGGCTGTTCTTCCTCTTATGAAGATCAAACCAGCAGCCTGTGAACTGGAACTTCATGTATGCTTCCAGCAGCAGGAACTGTTTGATTATCTGGTAGCACATGATATTCAGCCGGTAGGATTTATGCCTCTTGGTTCTCCGCAGAGACCGGAGAGAGATATGTGTCCGGAGGATGTGGCTGATCTTCAGACACCGGAAATGAAAGAAATTGCAGCGGCTCACGGTGTTCATCCTGCTTTGATCGCTCTGAAATGGGCTCATCAGAGAGGACAGATCCCGATTCCGTTCTCTGTACATGAGATGGAATATGTAAGCAACCTGAAATGCATGACAGAAGATCCGCTTACAGAGGAAGAGATGAAAAAAATTGCTACTCTGGAAAAGAACAATCGCCTTGTAAAAGGTCAGGTATTCCTCTGGGAGGGCGCAAACGACTGGCATGACCTCTGGGATGAAGATGGTGTGATCGTAAAATAATATAAAACAATAAATAAAGAAGAAAAATGGAACCCGTCGGCTCCTGCTCTTTTGGGCAGGAACCGGCGGGTTTTTTGGCGGAGAAAAGCAGGGGAGGGGAATGACATAAAACAGCATACAGATTCCGGTCATGTATATAAAAATGAGAACCACAGAAACTGCCACATATTGAGGTACTGCGGGATATTAATTAAATTATTACATATAGACAAAAACTGGAGGAAATCAGATGAAAAAGTATGTGAAACAGGCAGTCGGTGTATGTATGGCAATGCTTATGGCAGTGTCGGCAGGAGAATACAGCGGAATGATTGTACAGGCAGCAGAAAATCAGGAAGCCGGAGGAGATATTGCTCCTGTATATGAAGCAGGTAATGTTGTGCAAAAAGAAGATGGAACTCTTTATTACTGGGAATATGACGGTTCCAGCTTTGAGGGCAGCGCATCTTCTGGAAATTATAAACCGATTATCGGAGAAACAAATAAGCTTATGATGCAAAGTCCTTCCGGAGAGAAAACTATGATCGGTGATATGGAAGGGGGCGGTTCTCTGGCGCTGACAGATGGCAGCCTGATCTTTTATGAAAAGCCTGTAGATCAGATTGGAGGCTACGAAATCTGCAGTATTGATCAGAACAGCGGGCAGACACAGACATATGGTCCGGGGCGGATCGAAGCATCAGATGGAAAGAAAATTATCTGCTCAGATACTTCAAACCAGTGTATTGACAGTATTGATGCAGAAACTGGAGAGAGGATGAAACTTGCTGACGGCACCTTCCTTACAGGATATGAGGGTCTGATTTATTATCAGCCAACAGAGGCCGATACCAATGCTGCTATAAGAGGCAAGGTAACTCTTTCAGTTATGGATGCACAGGGAGGGCAGCAAAAGACACTGTGTACAACCGAACCTGATTTATACAGTGATGAATGGCAGGAGGCCAGCTCTATTATGTCCATGGTGTTTAAAGAGGAATATATTTATTTTTCCTATGGTTCCTTTGAAGGTGCTACATTTTCATATTCAGGCGGAAAGATTATGAAGGTCAAAAAAGACGGAACGGAAGCGGAGATTGTTGCAGGAATGGACGGACTTCAGGCGCCTGTTTTCTCCGTTGATGAATCCGGTACAGTTGTCAGTCAGGGAATAGAAGAACCTTTTGATTATATTTATTCCATGGACAAGTATTTTACACGTAACGGAAGTATTTATTTTATGAATGAAAACGGAGAACCAGCGGAGCTGGTTACTCAGGCAGACTACGCATCGGTGGGAAATGTGGTCTGCGGACAGTTCAATGATAATGAGGCAGTTACTATCCAATTTGCTGAAAAAATCGGAAATAAGGTTTACATGCTTCTGGATCATGGAGTAATCGATGAGACAAGCCGTGTAGGCTGGAGAACCGGATATGCCCGGGTAAACAGCGCAATGCTGAGCAAAGATCTGGACACAGGAACAGTAGAAACTGTATTCAGCTATTAAAATCAGATGAACCGGGTTGAGACAAATTTATAATTTTATCAGAGAAAAAGTCACTGTTTCTGCAAAATGGACAGTGGTTTTTCTTTTGGAATATATGCCTGCCGATTTTAAAACGGACATGAAAAACAAAACTTTGCCATATTCCATATTCCCATGGTTTGTGGTAAGATACATCATAAGTAATTATTCTATATGTTCAGAACGGGAGAGTTTTTATAGTTTATGTATCGTATATTACTTGTAGATGATGAAATTTTGGTAAGGGATGCCATAAAGGAAAATATAGACTGGGAAGGGATCGGATGCCAGCTGGTGGGCGATTGCGAAAATGGTCGGCAGGCAGCAGAATTTGTAAAGGAGCACCCGGTAGATATTGTACTGACAGATATTCTGATGCCTTATATGGACGGAATGGAGCTGAGTCATTTTCTTCACGACAATTATCCTGATATTGTGATCGTGATATTCAGTGGATTCGGGGAATTTGAATATGCCAAAAAGGCAATCCAGTATAATGTCAGTGAATATCTTTTAAAACCAGTGACAGCTATGGAGCTTACTGGTGTGATCAATAAAATGAAGGAAAAGGTGGACCAGAAGCGACAGGAAAAGCAGAAAATGGAAAAGCTTACAAAGGCTTCTGAGAGTTACCGGAAAAATGCCCAGGTTATACGCTCAAAGGCCATAGAAGCGCTGGTAAACTGTACCACTAATGTGGAGGAAAGTCTGGAACGTCTGAGAAATATGGGAATTGATCTATCGGCGGTGAGATACAGGGTGGCCATGTTTGATATTGATATTTATTCTGACATGTATCAGCTGGATATGGAGAAACGCCAGGAAAGTGCGTTGATGGCTTTTGTACTTTATAACATCAGTGATGAGATCGTAAAAAGAGAACAGGCCGGCATTGTTTATCAGGAAGGCGGAAACAGGGTGTGTATCCTGTTTCAGGAAAAATGGAGCCGTGATTTTACTGGAAAGACAAAAGAGATCTGCAGGGAGATCAAGGATAAGATGAAAGAAGTGATGGGAATAGATGTATCCATGGGAATCGGCGACTGGGTAAAGAATCCGGGAGAACTGATACTGTCTCATGATATGGCTGAGCAGGTGATGCAGTACCGGTATCTTCTGGGGGGGAATCTGCTGATCGATATGGCGGAACAGCGGTCTGTAAAGATTGTTCCTCTTGACCGGCTTCTGGAGGAACTGACTGAAGCCTTAAAAACAGGAAAAAAAGAGCAGGTGGAAAGTACGTTTCAGGAGATGAGAGATTCTATTCGTCAGGCTCTGGTAGAAAAAAGCCGTGCCTGTATGTATTTACAGCAGATCGTAAGAACCATTGATCGGGTATGCGAGGATGTGTCAGTGGATATGAAGAGAATCCTCAGTGGAAGGGATGAGCTTCTCCACAGTATTACGAAGCAGAAATCTTTTGACAGTGCCTGCAGGATTGTGGAAGATTATATTATGAAAATCTTTAAACTGCTTTCCGATATGAACAGCTCTACCGGACAGAGGCAGGCAAGGCTGGCCATGAATTATATCCAGAAAAATTATATGGATCCGGATCTCAGCCTGAACGATATCTGTTCTTATCTGAATATCAGCACCAGTTACTTCAGTACAATATTTAAAGAAATGACCGGGGAGACTTTCACAGAGGTTCTGATCAGGACACGAATGGAAAAGGCAAAGGAACTTCTGGAAAACACTACTATGAAAAATTATGAGATTGCAGAAAAAGTAGGATTTTCTGACCCTCACTATTTTGGTATTTCCTTTAAAAAGATGACAGGAGTCACACCTACAGAATATGCCAGGGAGCGGAGAAGATGAGAGAAATCCAGCCGGGCAATCTTATGATTAAAAAATTTAAAAGTATTCAGAGCGTTATTTTTGCAGTGCTGTCAGTGCTTCTTCTGGGGGCAGTGATTATTATAACTGTAATTTCTTTAAGCTATACCAGACAGTCTGTATTTGAAAATTCATCTTTGTATACACAGACCATTATCCAGCAGATGAATCAGAATATCGATTCTTATATTGATTATATGGAAAATACCTCTCACCTGGTTTCCAGTAATGAAGACGTACAGAAGTATCTTTTTGGGGATACTGCAGATCCTGAGGCAAGAGACCGTATTCTCAGTCAGTTTGAGACAATTCTGGACAGCCGGAGTGATATTCTGAACCTGGGAATTATTGCAGAAAACGGAAGAATGCTGATCAACAATGGGCAGCGTCTTACAAATCAGGACCTGGATATTCATTCCCAGGAATGGTATACCAATGCGCTGGAAGGCAGGGAGAGCGTTTATCTTACTTCCTCTCATGTTCAGCACATTATCAGCGGAGAACGTCCCTGGGTGATCACGCTGAGCCGGGGAATCCGTAACAAAGAAATGGGAACAGGACAGGAAAAAGAAGGGGTATTCTTTATCGATCTGAATTACAGCGCTATCAGCGAGCTGTGTGACCAGAGTATGGTGGGAAATCAGGGATATGCTTTTATTGTGGATGCAGATGGAAATATTGTGTATCATCCTCAGCAGCAGCAGCTTTACAATGAGCTTCAGACAGAGAATATTGACCTTGTCATGAACGCAGGATCGGATATTGTAACCTGGGGGGATGGGATCAACAAAAAAATGTATTCTATTTCCAGATCGGAAAAAACAGGATGGACAGTTGTGGACTGTGTAAGAGTGGAAGAGCTTTTGCGAAGAAGCAATGAAGCTCAGAGTATTTATGTTCTGGTGGCAATTGGGCTGATGGCAGTAGCTTTGTTTTTTTCCCGTTTTGTGGCAAAAAGTATTACGCTTCCTATTCAGCGGCTGTGTGATTCCATGGAACGGGTTCAGGAAGGAGATTTCAGTGTTTCCGATATTGTAGTGGATTCTGAAAATGAAATCGGCAGCCTCACAAAATCTTTTAATGTTATGACTCAGAGGATACATGAGCTTATGGCACAGAATATCCGGGAACAGGAAGCAAAGAGAAAGAGCGAGCTGAAGGCTCTTCAGTCCCAGATCAATCCTCATTTTCTGTATAATACGCTGGATTCCATTATCTGGATGGCAGAAGGTAAAAAAAACGAAGAGGTTGTACTGATGACAGCTTCTCTTGCCCGTCTTTTAAGACAGAGTATCAGTAATGAGGATGAACTGGTATCCATAGGCCAGGAAATTGAGTATGCCCGAGGCTATCTGACTATCCAGAAAATGCGTTATAAGGACAAACTGGAGTTCTGGATTGAAGTAGAACCTTCTATATTAAATATACGTCTCATAAAACTGGTTTTACAGCCTGTCATTGAAAATGCCATTTATCATGGCCTGAAATATAAAGAGAGCAGGGGACTTCTTCTGGTAAAAGGATTTATGAAAAACGGAAATGCGGTACTTCAGGTAATTGATGACGGCGTGGGCATGGATCAGGAAACTCTGGATCACATTTACGAAAGACATAAGGTGGATTATCACTCCAACGGTGTTGGGATATATAATGTCCAGAAAAGACTTCAGCTTTATTATGGGAACGAGTATGGAATTGTTTATGAAAGCAAACCAGGTGAAGGAACTACTGCCACAATTACAATACCGGGACAACAGGAGGGGCTGTGATGAAAAAGTATGGAAAATGGATTGCTGTGGCATTGCTTCTCAGCCTGGTATTTTCTGCGGTAGCGGTAAATTATCATAAAAACGGAGCAGAAAGACAGAATCGTCTTTCCTTGATTTACATTCCAAAAGTGGTGGACAGCAGAAATGATTTCTGGACGTCTCTGATCCAGGGCGTTCAGATGTCGGCGCAGGAGGCAAATGTGGATATTGAAATCATGGCTCCGGAGGAAGAGAATGATGTGGAGGGACAGAACCGGATACTGAAACAGGCAATTCTTAAAAATCCTGATGCCATTCTTATTTCTCCCTCCAGTTTTACAGAATCCAACAGTGTTCTTCAGGAGGCAAGAGATCAGGGGATACGGATCACATTTATTGACTCTTATACAGAAGAAAGTATTCAGGAGATCACAGTTGCCACAGACAATGTGGAGGCAGGAAAAAAACTTGGGGAATTTGCGGCTTCTCTGCTGAAACCGGAGGATCAGATCGCCATTGTTGCCCATGTAAAAGGCGTTTCTACTGCTGTGGAAAGAGAAAAAGGATTCCGGGAAGGCCTTGGAAAATTTGAAAAAAACATTGTAGATGTGGTGTACTGTGATTCCAGGTATGACAAATCCTATGACCTTACTATGGAACTGATCAGACAGTATCCCGGTCTTAAAATGATCGCCGGGATGAATGAATATTCTTCAGTGGGAGCTGCCAGAGCAGTGAAGGCGGCTGGAGCTGAAAAAAAGATACAGGTAGTAGGGGTGGACAGTTCCCAGGAAGCCGTTCAGCTGATGGAGCATGGGATCTTTCAGGGAATCGTTGTTCAAAAGGCTTTTAAAATGGGATATCTGGGGGTACAGGAAACAGCCAGGCTTCTGAAAGGCGAAACTTATGAGTCAGAAATTAATTCCGGCTGTCAGCTGGTGACGCCGGAAAATATGTACACCAGTGAAATTGAAAAACTGCTTTTTCCGTTTAATACACTAAAAACAACAAAAACAGACGGCAATCCACAGTGAAATTTGGGGATACCAGTCAAGAAAAAAGGTAAAATATTTACATTACCGTAAATATTTTACCTTTTTTTGTAAGATATTCTATTACAATTATCAGGTTTTCACGTTATTATAAGTTAAGAAAACACAGAGAGTGTGAAAAACAGTAGGAGGGTGAAGAAATTGGAAAAGCTGAAACAAAATCCAATCATAAAAAAGCTCGGCCTGAACAGGATTCTGCTTGTTGGGATCCTGATTCTTATGTTCGTAGTCTTCAAAGTGGTTCTTGGAGATAAGTTTCCGGTAGGAGACAGTATCAGATCCACATTGAACTATGTTTATTTCCTGGGCTTTTTGTCACTGGGCGTTACTTTTGTAATCGCTACAGGAGGAATTGATTTCTCCATCGGACCGGTTATGTTCTGCTGTGCACTGGTTTCCGGTTACTGCATGACAAGCTATGGTGTTCCATGTGCAGCAGCTATGGTATTATGTGTACTGATCGGTCTTTGCTTTGGTACCTTTAACGGATGGCTGGTATCTTACATGTCTGTACCGCCGTTTATCGTATCTATGGCATCTATGAATATTGCCAAAGGTCTTGCTTCTGTATTTACAAAAACACAGTCTGTAAGTTGGCCTATGGGCAGCGATCCGGAAAACGGATGGTTCAGAAACATTGTTTCCTATAATGATTTTCCTGTAGGTATTGTGATCTTCCTGGCAGTAGCAGTGATCTGCGGAATTATCCTTTACCGTACAAAACCGGGACGTTATATTCTCTGCCTTGGTTCTAACAGTGAGGCGGTTCGTCTTTCCGGTGTAAACACCAGAAAATGGCGTATGCTTTCATACATGATCTGCGGAACTCTGGTAGGTATTGCCGCACTGTTCTTTGTAGCTACATATACAACTGTTCAGCCAGGTTACGGCGATCAGTACAACAACGAGGCGATTGCAGGCTGCGTAATGGGTGGTACATCCATGGTTGGCGGACTTGCTTCCATCGGCGGTACTGTGATCGGTGTGTTCATCATTTCTCTTCTTCAGCAGGGAATCATGGCATTTGGTCTTGGCAAAGGACAGCAGATGATCATCACCGGTATTATTGTAATCGTTGCAGTTTACGCTGACGTTTCTGCAAGACGCAGAAAGAACTGATCGGAAGGGAGGATGTAACAATGGGTGAAGTTATTTTGACTATGAAGGACATTGATAAGTCCTTTCCTGGAGTTCATGCTCTGGATCACGTTAATTTTGAAGTGAAACGCGGCGAAGTACATGCGCTTATGGGAGAAAACGGTGCCGGAAAGTCCACACTTATGAAGGTTCTTACCGGTATTTATCAGAAAGATTCAGGATCCATTGTCTATAAAGGCAAGGAAACAGAATTTCACAACACAAAGGAAGCTCAGGATGCCGGTGTGGTAATCGTGCACCAGGAGCTGAACATGGTAGGCGACCTGACAGTTGCCCAGAACATTTTTATCGGCCGTGAGCCAAAAAAAGGTTTCCGCGTCGATGACAAAAAAATGATCGAGGATTCCAAAAAACTGTTCCAGGATCTGAATATTGATATTGATCCAAAAGAAAAAATGCATAATCTGACAGTTGGTAAACAGCAGATGTGTGAGATCGCAAAAGCGATTTCCCACAAAGCAGAGGTTATCATCTTTGACGAGCCTTCAGCAGCCCTTACTGAAAAAGAGATTGCGGATCTGTTTGTCATCATTCGTGATCTTCGTGAAAAAGGTCTGGGTATTGTCTATATTTCTCACCGTATGGATGAGATCAAGGTTATTACAGACCGTGTTACTGTTATGCGTGACGGCGGTTATGTTGGAACTCTTATCACCAAAGACAGTACAAAAGAAGATATCATCAACATGATGGTGGGACGTGTTATTTATGAGGATCCGAAGCAGCACAGTATGGTTGCGCCGGATGCGCCTGTTGTTCTTAAAGTAGAACATCTGAATGCAGGTAAGATGGTTCAGGATGTAAGCTTTGAGCTTCGCAAAGGCGAAATCCTTGGTTTCTCCGGACTGATGGGCGCAGGTCGTACCGAGACAGCAAGAGCACTGTTTGGTGCAGATCCGAAGCAGAGCGGAAAGATTTCTATCATGGGCAAAGATGGACAGCTTCGTGAAGTTACCATCAACAGTCCGCAGGATGCTGTTAAATATGGTATCGGTTATCTGTCAGAGGACAGAAGAAGATATGGATGTGTTGTACAGAAGTCCTGTATTGAGAACACAACTCTGGCAACAATGGAACAGTTTACAAAGGGCTTCCTGATTGACTCAGCGAAAGAAAAAGAAGTAACTGAGAAATATATCAAAGAGCTTGCAACCAAGACTCCTACCGCAGACCAGCTTGTTGTAAACCTTTCCGGTGGTAACCAGCAGAAGGTGGTTATTGCAAAATGGCTTACAAGAGACAGTGAAATCCTGATCTTCGACGAGCCTACAAGAGGTATTGACGTTGGTGCCAAGAATGAAATTTATAAACTGATGAACAGACTGGCAGCAGAAGGTAAATCAATCATCATGATCTCTTCTGAAATGACAGAAGTTCTCCGAATGAGTGACCGTATCATTATCATGTGTGAGGGTAAAGTAACAGGTAATATTGATATTTCTGAAGCTACCCAGGAAAACATCATGGATAAGGCTACACGTAGTATTGATTAAGGAGGACAGTCATGACTAAGAAGAAAAAAAGTATATTAAGTGATCAGAGATTTATCGTTTTAATTGTTGTTATTGCTCTGACAGCTGTATTCTCCATTATGAGTAAAGAGTTCAGACAGTACAACACATTGCTGAGTTTGCTGGATTTTTCATACTATGATCTTCTGATGGCAATCGGTGTTACTTTCCCTCTTATTACCGGAGGCGTAGACCTTTCCATCGGAACAGGTATGGTATGTTACGCACTGATCGGCGGAACTCTGATAAGAAGCCATGGCGTACCTGTTGTTGTTGCTATGCTGGTTTGTGTGCTTCTTGGAGTTCTGATCGGAACACTGAACGGTGTTCTTATCGGCGTAATGAATCTGCCGCCGTTTCTTGCAACTCTTTGTACCTGTATGATTACCCGCGGTGCCGGATCTCTCTGTACCGCTACACCGTGGCCGGGTCTTACACAGGAAGGCGGATGGTTCCATTCTATCTTTAAACTTACAATCGGTACAGGAAGAAGCGCTGACCGTTATCCGATCGGTTTCCTGTGGATGGTTATTCTGGTTCTTCTGATGGAATTTGTTCTGAACCATACGAAATTCGGACGTTACACCATCGCTATCGGTTCCAATAAAGAAGCAGCAGCTCTTTCAGGAATCAATGTTAAATTCTACCATGTTATGGTATATGTTGTCTGCGGTCTGTTTACAGGTCTTGCAGCAATCGCATACGCAGCAGTAACTCCTACCGTACAGCCAGGTACTGGCGCCGGTCTTGAGATGGATGCCATCGGCGGTGTATTTGTCGGTGGTGTGGCAGCTACAGGTGGTTATGGATCTGTACTTGGAACCTTTGTTGGTATCTTTGTCATCATGCTTCTGAAAACCGGTCTTCCATATGTGGGACTACAGGCAAACTGGCAGCAGATCATCACAGGTCTTGTACTGATCGTTGCGGTACTGATCGATATCATCAAAGAAAAGAAAGCTGCAGCATTATAAAGAATACAGTTTTCAATTTTAATCACGTATGTGAACCGTCAGGTGAAAACGCCTGACGGATCATCATAAAAACTAAAAACTATATAATTTTTAAGGAGGATGTAGAACAATGAAAATTAAAAAACTCATCGCATTAGGCCTTTGTGCAGCAATGGTATCCGGTATGACAGTTGCTCCGGTATTTGCAGCAGAAGAAGCAACAGAAGACGCAGCTGAAACAGAAGACGCAGCTGCTGAGGAAGAAGCAACAACAGAAGACGCTGCTGATCCGGCAGCTCAGTTTGAGGGACTGAAAGCAAACGAAGCATATGAATTCCCGATGATGGTTAAATCTTTCCAGTCTACATACTGGCAGGCAGCAGTTGAAGGTATGCAGAAAGCAGCTGATGAGCTGGGCGTTACTTTCACAGCACAGGGACCGAACAGTGAGTCCGATATCGCAGACCAGGTTAACATGATCAATACAGCTATCGCAGCAAAACCGGTTGGTATGGGTCTTGCAGCATGCGATACATCTTCTGTAACAGATGCTCTTAAGAAATGCGCAGCAGACGGAATCCCGGTTGTAACATTTGATACAGGTGTTGCAGATGCTCCGGAAGGATCTGTAGTAGCAGAGGTTGTTACAGACAACGCTCAGGCTGGTGCAGTAGCAGCTGAGAATATGTATGCAGCAATCAAAGACGTTATCGCAAACGCTGAAGGTCAGGTTATCATCGGTGAAGTAAACCAGGATGCTACAGCTCAGAACATTCAGCTTCGTGGCGCTGGATTCATCAACAAAATGATCGAGCTTATCCAGGCAGACGGAAAAACTGTTGCAGTTGCAGGTAACGAGTTCTATGTAAACGCAGCAGAAGGCGCTGACGCAAAAGAAGCTGACGCAGACGTTGTTATCCAGGTTGCAGTTCCGGCACAGACAACTGTAGAGCTTTGCTCCACAGAGGCTCAGGCTATCCTTTCCAAAGAAAACTGTATCGCAATCTTTGGTTCCAACCAGGTTGCAGCAGAGGGTGTTCTTGCAGCTAACGCTAACCTGAACGTTCTTGGTTCTGACGCAGCAGCAGGCGATGTTATCGGTGTTGGTTTCGACGCTGGTTCTATCATTAAAGCAGCTGTAACAGATGGCACATTCCTTGGTGCAGTTACACAGTCTCCTCTGATGATGGGATATTATGCAATCTACGCTCTGACAGCAGCTGCTAACGGAGCTGAGCTTGAGGATGTTCCTACAGCTGGTTACTGGTATGATTCTACAAACATCGACGATGAAAACATCGCTCCAAACCTTTACGACTAATTAAAAAGTAAAGAGACGACACAACGTCCAATGTTTGCAGGTTTATAAACTGTGAATGAAACAGACCCCTGGGGCATTGCCCCGGGGGTTTTCTGGGTGAAAGAGGAATTATTGCAGCACGGAAAATATTGTCACTATCTTCCGGATACTTTATGTGAGAGGTTTTTGTGAATATAGTGGACAGAACATTCTGGTTGCAAATAAGGACACTTTTTTAGACAAACAAGGTTCTTATTTATTGATGGATATTATAGTACTATGATATCATCAATTAGAAAGGCAGCTGTGTGAGGAACATCAGGATTTGTACGTTATTGTTTATGGAAAATGTTCGATGCGACATTTGTGTGTGACAATAAGACAGGAACCTTGATACATACAGCGTAATTTTACAATTGAGGAGGTTTCATAAAATGACAAAGTATTATTTAGCAGTAGATATCGGTGCTTCCAGCGGACGTCTGATCCTTGGACATCTTGAGAATGGAAAAATGGAGCTTGAGGAAGTTCATCGTTTTGAGAATGGAATGGTAAAGAAAGACGGCGAGCTTTGCTGGGAGTTTGACAGACTTTTCCAGGAAATTAAGAATGGTCTTAAGAAATGTAAAGAGATCGGCAAGATTCCGGTAAGCATGGGTGTTGATACCTGGGGCGTTGACTTTGTACTGATGGATAAGGACGACAAGGTTCTTGGAAATACAGTTGGATATCGTGATCACAGAAATGAAGGTATGGATGAGGAAGTATATAAGACGATTTCTCTTGAGGATCTTTATGCACGTACCGGTATTCAGAAAGCAATTTTCAACACGGTATATCAGCTGATGGCTGTGAAGACAAAACATCCGGAATATCTGGAACAGGCTGAAACTATGCTTCATGTACCGGATTACTTCCATTATCTTCTTACAGGCAAGAAAACCTGTGAGTATACAGAGGCAACAACAGGTCAGCTGGTAAATGCAGAAACAAAGGATTGGGATTACGAACTGATTGATAAACTTGGATATCCAAGAAAAATGTTCCAGAAATTGATCATGCCTGGTACCAGTGTTGGACACTTTACAGAAGAGGTAAAAGCAGAAGTTGGGTTTGATGTGGAAGTTGTAGCACCGGCTACACATGATACCGGATCCGCAGTTCTTGCAGTTCCTGCAAACGACGACGATTTTATTTATATCAGCTCCGGAACATGGTCATTGATGGGAATTGAAAGAGAAAAAGCTGACTGCTCCAAGAAGAGTTGCGAGATGAACTTTACGAATGAGGGCGGCTATGCAGGAAGATTCCGTTATCTGAAGAATATCATGGGACTTTGGATGATCCAGTCTGTTCGTCATGAATATGATGATAAATATGGATTTGCAGAAATCTGTCAGATGGCAGAGGAAGCGAAAGATTTCCCATCCAGAGTAGATGCAAATGATGAGTGCTTCCTTTCTCCGGAAAGCATGATCGAAGAGGTTAAAGATTACTGCAGAAGAACCGGACAGAAGGTTCCGGAAACTTTAGGAGAAATTGCTACTGTTATTTATACCAGTCTTGCTGAGTGCTATGCAAAGACAGCAAAGGAACTGGAAGAGATGACAGGAAGAACCTTCAGCCGTATCCATGTAGTTGGCGGCGGTTCCAACGCAGGCTATCTTAATGAGCTGACTGCGAGAGCAACAGGCAAAGAGGTCCATGCAGGTCCTGGAGAGGCAACTGCAATCGGTAATATTACCGCTCAGATGTTAAAAGCAGAAGAGTTTAAATCAATCGAAGAGGCTCGTACTACCATTCATGAGTCCTTTGGAATTAAGGTATATCAGGCTTAATGAAAAGTTAAAACAGCCGGGATATACGATCATTTGTATAATATATCAAATTAAACAGGAGGTACTACTATGTTAGTAAACACAAAAGCAAAAGTTGGTGTATTTTCTATTGCTTTAGGCGCATATCTGCCTCAGTTCCCTTCACTGGTACCAGAGTTTGAGGCTCAGTACGAGGCATTTAAGAAAACAATTCCGGATACCGTAGAAATCATCGATGGAGGAATGGTAACAACAAAAGAACAGTCTATGGCTGCTGGGGATAAATTCCGTGCAGCAGACGTTGATCTCGTTTTCCTTCAGATGTTAACCTACGCTACATCCTACAACATGCTTCCTGCAATCCGTGACCTGAATGTTCCGGTTGTTCTGGTAAATGTTCAGAAGCTGAAAGCTCTGGATTACGATCACACAGACATTGCTACATGGCTCGGCGAAGGATATGCCTGCGGTGCTGTTGGAGAAGCTGTTGCTGACCTTGAGAGAGCTGGAAAGAGACATGCTGTTATCACTGGTGTTGTAGAAGGTGGAGATCCAGGCGTTCAGGCTGAGATTGAAGACTGGTGTAAAGCTGCTCAGGTAAGAAGAAGATTCCGTGACACAAATATTGCCCAGATTGGAAGACCTTACCCAGGTATGATGGATCTTTACATTGATGAGACCAACCTGTACAACAGAATGTTCCTTTATACCAAACAGTTTGACTGGGAAAAAATGTGGGCAATTGCGGATGATATCACAGATGAGGATGCAATTCGTGCAAAAGCTCAGGATATTCTGGACACCTTTGATATTGAGGGCGGCGGAACAATTGAGAAAGTATGGGATATGGCAAAATATGTTGTAGCATTTGAGAAATGGGTAAAGGATGAGCATCTTGGAATGATCGCTTCCCATTATGACGGATTTGCACAGGGCAAGGCTGGTGTTCTTGACAGTATGCTGATTCCGGCATTCTCTATGCTGATCAAACAGGGTACTGCATGTGCTGTTGAGGGTGATATGAAGGTTGCCATGGCAATGAGTATTCTGAAGACAATTTCCGGCACAGGCCAGCTTTCCGAGATGTATTCCATTGATTTCAATGATGACATCTGCATTATCGGTCATTCCGGAAGTGGTGATGCTGATATTTCTGATAAGAAACCTACCATGAAGATCGTACCAGTGTTCCATGGCAAAACAGGCGGTGGATATCTGACACAGTTCTATCCATACACCGGTCCGGTTACTTATCTTGCAATCACACAGGATGGCGACGGACGCTTCAAATTCGTTGTTGCTGAGGGAATCAACGAGGAAGGACCAATCCTTTCCTTTGGCGATACGAACATGAGAACCCGTTTTACATGTGGTGCAAGAGAGTTTGTAAACCGCTGGAGCGAAGCTGGCCCGACACATCATATGGCAGCTGCAACAGGCAGACATATTGATACCATTCTGAAGGTTGCAAAGATCTTTAATGTACCGGTTGATATCGTAACAAGATAATTTTCAAAGTTGTGCAAATAATAGCAAGAATAAGACCATCTATATGGTTTGTACACATATTCATATTCAGTAAAAGAGAGAGTCGTCAGACTCTCTCTTTTACTGTAGATGATAAGATTAAACTGCTATTTGTTTTCCGCATCCTTCTTCGCCGGAATTCGGATTTGTACTTCGGTTCCTTTTCCTACATCGCTGGAATAAGTCAATCCATAATCTGCGCCATAAAGCACTTGAAGCCGTCTGTGAGTATTATAGATCGCAATATTGGTTCCACCTGAAATACTGGTTCCCTCCCCGGAAAGAATCATGGGCAGTTTATCCGGCGCGATTCCAACTCCGTCATCAGAAATCAGAAGTACAATATCCCCATCCTCCATCCATCCGGTAAGTACAATAGTTCCAGACTTGGAAGGTTTTTCCAGAATTCCGTGAAGTATGGAATTTTCTATAACAGGCTGCAGGGTCAGCTTTGGAATCTGGTATTCCATCAGTTCATCCGGAATATCGGAAATGAAGGAAATGCTGTCGTGATAGCGCATATTCTGCAGGTGAACATAGATGGAAACATGTTCTTCTTCCTTGGCGATAGTACTGATTCCCTTTTTACGACTAAGTGTCAGCTTGTAGAATCTGGAAAGACTCTGCACTGCGTTACAGACCTCAGAGGTACGTCCCTGCTGGGCCATCCAGTTGATCATATCCATGGTATTATAAAGAAAATGGGGATTGATCTGAGCCTGCAGGGAATTAAACTCGGCAATTCGCAGATCCTCAGCAGCCTGGGCCTGTTTTTCCATAAGCTGGTTCATTTTGCGTGTCATATAGTTGTAAGTATCAATAAGATCACCAATTTCATCGTGCGCACTTGGGCTGTCCATAGGGACCGGAGGACCGTGACGGACTGTTCGCATCTGACTGATAACTGAGGAAATTCGCCCTGTAATGGATTTGGACAAGGTACTTGCGAGCAAAAAGGCAAGCGCCAGTACCGCAATATAAATGGACAAAAACTGCAGAACCAGGATATTACTCTGATTGATCAGGGGCTGGGAGGGAAGTACCGTCACCATAAACCAGCCTGGCTGTTTGATACGGTAGAAACCAACGTAAACGGTTTTCCCCAGAATATCCTGCTCCACGAAACTGTTGGAGGACATGTAGGACTCCATGATCTTGTCGTAATCCAGCCAGTAAATTCCGGCGAGAGAATCACTGGAAGCAGAAACCAGGTTGTTACGCTCATTCATAATATAAGAAACACTGCCGTCCAGAGTAAGATTTTCAGACAGGATCTGCTGAAAATCATGACCGGAATAATAGACCGCCATATAAGCATCATAAGTTCCGTTGTTATAGATTACAGAAGCATGGGTGATATATGCCTGATCTCCATATGCCTTTTGTTCCTTTGTACCAAGATAGAAGGAGGGACAAAAAAGCTGGGAAACGCGGCTTCCGCGGAAAATACCATACCAGTAGGTTCCACGGATCTGATCGAGAGATAGAAAAGTATCTTTCAGGTCTTCCTTATCTAAAAGTGCATTTATGTCTGAAGGAGAGCCTTTTGGCATCTCCATATAAATCTTGACATTGGTAACGGGCGTATCAGCAATCAGCTGATCTATCTTTCGGGAAAAAGACGCTGCATCCAGGGAATCTGCCAGATCCGTGAAGGATTCAGTTATGGCATTTTTAAAAAGTGTCTGGTAAAAATCAAGGGAAGAAATCTCTTCGCTTACATCCAGGACTTTCTGAATAGATTCTTCTATCAACGGCGCCGTTTCAGCAGACCGGTCCTGTTCCTGGCGGATCGTATAGGAAACTACCATGTCGTAGGCTCTTCCATAAAAAAAGAAGATAATGGCAATCCCAGGAATTGACACAATCAAAAGGAGTACCAGGGTAAACTTGGACTGCAGGTTCAGATCCTGGTACCATTGCTTAAGCTTATGCAAATTATTTCACACTCCTCAAAAATATATAGGTGTTTTGAGATATATAAAATTTTTTATGTGTACAGGAAACTAACTCATTTTCTCCCGATATTCAGAAGGTGAAAAACCTGTATACTTCTTAAAACTTTTACCGAAATAATTTCCGTCACTGTATCCCACTCGCGAGGAAATATCCGTAATTTTATACCTGGGGTCAGACAGCAGCTGCTTTGCCTTTTCCATTCTGTATTCTGTGAGGTACTGATTTAAAGTCTGACCGGTCTCATTTTTGAAGAAGGTACACACATACGAGGTTGATAAAAATACATGATCGCTGATATCTTTCACAGATAAGGTCTCGTTCATATATTTCTGTCCAATGTAATCCTTGATCAGAAAAATAGTAGAATTTTCTTCTTCTGTGCTGGCTGCTGTCTGGAAAAAAATTTCTGTCTTTTTTACCAGCTTCTGGTGCATCTCATTATAGGAAAAAATCTTCTCCAATGTGTCTATTAAATTTTCCTGGGTATCGGATAAGGTTAGCTTCAGCTGACGTGCAGCATTATCCAAAGCACGGAATAATTTGTAATAGAGATCCTTGGCCTGGTTAGGCAGAACATTCTGATTCTGGTTATAATACAGGAACAGATTGTCAAGGAAAGCTTTTGCTTTTTCCTTATTTTTTTCAGTGAGAAGAGTGAGAAATTCATTCTCCGGACTGGCAGAAAGCTCTGCTGCTGTTTCAGAAACAGGTGCCTGATAAAAAGGAGACAGAAAGGTACCTGTGGGGAAAAAGAAGCTGCTCTGCAGGGAAATAACAGCAGAAGTATAGGACTGATAAGCTTTGGAAATGCCTGTAACAGTATCTCCGGCTGCGATGCAGAATCTGGTGCAGCGGGAATACAGACTACAGAAAAATTCTTCAATGCTTTTTCGAACGGCTGCTCCAGGAGAGGAACCAAACAAAAAGTAAACCATATACTGTACACGCTTTTCTGCAAAAATACAATTTATATGGAAGGTTTTTAAAAATTCCCGGACTGACAGAAACATGGCGTTTGCCTCTGAAAGAGGAAGCTCCTCCTCTGTATCGGTTTTAAGCACAATTGCAGTAAAAGGAGTGGTATTGCTGATAGACAGAGACAGCTCCGCTATGAGCTGATCAATACTTTCCTTCGCATGTGCGAAAGGCTGGGTGAGAAGAAGTGCCAGGCGGGAAGCGCTTTCCATGGAATGGATGGACGCATTTTGCCGGGTGCGTTTTTTCTCCAGGCAAAGATCACGGGCTTCCATAATGGCATCCCGGATTTCCACTGGGTTCAGAGGTTTCTCTATATAATTGACGGCTTTTAGCTTGATGGCAGCCTTTAGATATTCCTTATCCGAATATCCGCTCATAAAAACAGGAACAATATCAGGAAGAATTTCTTCCAGCTGTTCCAGCATTGCGATTCCATCCAGACGGGGCATACGCACATCGCATAGTACAATGTCCGGTCTGTGTACCCTGGCCATTTCAATTCCGTTTATTCCATCATCTGCCTGAAGCACTTCCTGGATTCCGATGGATTGCCAGTCAATGGAAGAAATCACACCGGTACGGGTGAGCTCTTCATCGTCTACGATCAGTAATTTCATAATGAATCTCCGTTATATCCCTCCGGAAATCACCGGAGCTCCTGATTAGTGAAATGACAGTAACTGCGAAAGAAATGAACAGTTATCTGTAAGGTTATAAAAACGTATTAATAAAAAATGCCACACCTATCATACCACAATTATATCCAAAATACGAGACTAAAAGTACCTTGCTTTGTGGAATATTTTTAAGATCAGTGGAAAATTTTACCCATTAAGTGGAAAATATTTTACCCTGTTTCAAAATATTTTCCCATTTTCAAACAAAGTGCACAGGTGGTAGAATAATAACAGATCAAGAAAGGGAGGAGAAAAAGCCGTGTCTGAATATGTTCTTGAATTAAAAGGCATTACGAAAATTTTCCCCGGCGTTAAAGCACTGAACAATGTACAGTTCCAGTTAAAGCCTGGCGAAGTTCACGCACTGATGGGCGAAAACGGTGCAGGTAAATCTACCTTCATTAAAGTAATTACCGGTGTACATAAAGCAGAAGAAGGCGAAATGTACCTGTTTGGCAAAAAAGTGGATTTCAAAGGACCGAAGGATGCACAGGAAGCAGGAATCGCAGCTGTTTACCAGCACCCAACATCCTATCCACATTTAACAGTAGCTGAAAATATTTTTATGGGACATGAGATCAAGAAGAATCACATGATCCAGTGGAAGGCTATGAATGAGGAGGCAAACAAGCTTCTGAAGCAGCTGAATGCAGATTTCGATTCCACCGCAGAAATGGGAACCTTAAGTGTTGCCCAGCAGCAGATGGTAGAGATCGCAAAGGCATTATCCACAAATGCAAAGATCGTTATCTTGGATGAGCCTACTGCTTCCCTTACAAAGAGAGAATCCGAGGAGCTTTACAGAATCGTAGATCAATTAAAGGAAAAAGGCGTTTCCATTATCTTCATTTCCCATCGTTTTGAGGATATGTACCGTCTGGCAAGCAGAGTTACTGTTTTCCGTGACTCTCAGTATATTGGTACCTATGATGTAGACGGAATCACCAATGCAGACCTGATCAAAGCCATGGTTGGCCGTGAGATCAAGGATCTGTTCCCGAAACCGGAGGTTAAGATTGGTGATGAGATGCTTCGTATCGAGCACTTATCCCGCACCGGATATTTCAAAGATGTTTCCTTCAATGTACGCGCTGGCGAGATCGTAGGTCTTACAGGTCTGGTTGGTGCAGGACGTACAGAAGTTGTAGAGAGCGTCTGTGGAATCACAAATCCAGATGAAGGAAAGGTTTATCTGGAGGGAAAAGAAGTACATATCAAACAGCCATCTGACGCAATGAAAGAAGGTATTATCCTTCTTCCAGAGGACCGTCAGAAGGAAGGTCTGATCATGAGCTGGGGACTTGGAAGAAACGTAACACTTCCGACTATCAGCAAATATGCGAAGAACGGCTTCAATGACGAGAAGACAGAAAGAGATCTTTCCAAGAGACTTCTGGAAGAGGTTGATACAAAGGCTGTTGATATTTTCCAGCCTGCAAGCTCTCTGTCCGGTGGTAACCAGCAGAAGGTTGTAGTTGCCAAGGCTCTTAGCCAGGAGATGAAGGTTGTTATCATGGATGAGCCGACGAAAGGTGTTGACGTTGGTGCCAAGGCTGAGATTTATGCGATCATGGGTGATCTCGCAAAGAAGGGTTACGCAATTATCCTGATTTCCTCTGAAATGCCTGAAATCCTTGGAATGTCTGACCGAATCGTTGTAATGTGCAACGGACGTAAGACTGGTGAGCTGGGAAGAGGCGAAGCAACTCAGGAGATGATCCTTGAGCTGGCAATGGAGAAAGGTACAACCGGAAAGGGGGCAGCTAAATAATGGAAAAGAAATCTTTCATGAAAAAGCTGACAGGTTCCCGTGAAGCACTGCTTGCAGTGATCCTGGTTTTGCTTTTCGTAGTAATCACAATCATCAGCCCGTCATTCCTTACATTCAAGTCTCTGACGGATATGCTGAAAAACAATGCTGTAACAATGGTAATGTCACTTGGTATGCTGTGTGTTATGCTGGTAGGTGGAATTGATATTTCCATCATGTCTACTCTGGCACTGACTGGTATGTCAATTGGTATGCTTCTGAAATATGAACACATTTCCAGTACTTTCCTGGCATTTGTGATCGCGCTGGCAATCGGAATCGCATGTGGTTTCCTGGTAGGTCTTGTAATCTCCAGAGCAGATGTACCTCCGATCATTGCAACAATGGGCTTCATGTACATCTACCGTGCAATGGGATATCTGGTTTCCCACAATGGTGAGTGGGCAAGTGCAGCAGCCCTTGGTGAATTTAAAAATTTTGCAACAACAAAATTCCTGGGAATGAGCCTTGTAATCTGGGTGATCATCCTTTGCTATGTGATCTTCTTCGTATTCATGAAATGGACTACCATCGGAAGAAGAATCTATGCAGTAGGAAGTAACCCGAGTGCTGCTGAAGTTTCCGGTATTAATGTAAAGAATATTAAGCTTCTTGTTTACACTATCATGGGTCTTCTTGCCGGTCTTGGCGGAGCCCTTCAGGTTTCTATTTACGCTTCTGCAATGCCTGATATGCAGCAGGGCGGTGAGATGGACGTTATCGCGGCCTGCGTTATCGGTGGTGTAAGCATGAGTGGTGGACGTGGTACAGTACTTGGTGCTCTTCTAGGATCTCTGATCCTTGCAACCATCGCAAAAGCACTTCCGCTGATCCCATTCTTCGATCAGCTGTGGCTGAATACCATCAAGGGTGTTATCATTCTTGTAGTCGTTGTTGTAAACATTGTTTTACAGCGTACAGCTGACAAAAATGCATTAAAGGGAAGGGAGATGTAATCATGGCTGGAAAATCTGGAAGAAGTATTAACAACGTGCCGAAAAGCCCTGTGAAACAGATGATCTTCAGCTGGGAAGGCATTCTGGTACTCCTGTTTATTGCAGTAAATATTTTCTGTGCAAACTTTTCCGAGTTCTATAATCTGAAGAGTCTGCTCCGTCAGATGCCTGTTTATCTGGCAGAAATCTTCTTAATGCTGCCGATGGCATACATTCTGGTACTTGGTGAGATTGATATTTCCGTTGGATCTATCGTGTGTCTCTCCGCAACAATGGCTTGTATCGTGGCAAACACAGGAGCTCCATTCATCGTGGTAATCCTTGCCACACTTCTGGTTGGATCCCTTTGCGGCGCTGTAAACGCATTTGTCCTTACCAGATTTGAAGAACTGCCTCCAATGATCGTAACACTTGCAACACAGATCATTTTCAGAGGTATTGCAGAGATCGTTCTTGGAAGTGGTGGAAGTATTTCCGTAACAAACACAGAAGGCTTTGCTGCACTTGGCGGAAAAGTGGGACGTGTTCCTTACATTCTTTTCCTGGTTCTGCTCCTTGGAATCATTGCAGCAGTTATCCTTGGAAAATGTACCTTCGGACGCAGAGTATATGCAATCGGTACCAACCGTCTTGCAGCTTACTACTCCGGAATCCATGTACAGAAGATCCGTTTCGTGATCTACACTCTGATGGGAACCATCTCCGGACTGTGTGCACTGTTCCTGATGTCTTCCTCATTCGGTGCAAATACCACAACTGGTAACGGATTTGAGATGGATGCCATTGCAATGGCAGTATTCGGAGGAATCTCATCCACAGGTGGTAAAGGTAATATCGCTGGCGGTCTGATTTCCGCATTTATCATCGTCTGCCTTCGTGTTGGTCTTGGACAGAGAAATATCCATCCGCAGGTTATCCTGCTGATCATTGGTGTTCTTCTGATCGGTGCAGTTGCACTTCCAAATATCATTAAAGAAATTCAGAAAAAAGCAAAAACAGCAAAATAAAATTCCTTAACAACTAACTCATATTTTTTATAAGCTTGTAAACTGCTTCGCAGAAGGCGGAGCAGTTGCAAATAAAAACTGTAACTGTCGGCTGTTTCACTGATGGTGGAATGCTGAACCGTTACCAAAAACTATATTATTCCATGGGAGGAAAAAAACATGAACAAAAAAATCGTAAGCGCACTTCTTTGTGGAGCAATGATCCTTGGATCCGCAGTTCCGGCTATGGCTGGTTCCGCTGACGGAAAGAAAATCGCACTGGTTGGTAAATCAGCTGGTAACGCATTCTTCGAAATCGCTGCAAAATCCTTCGTAGAGACAGCTGAAGCAGAGGGAGCTACAGTTGATACTGTTTACCCAGAGGCAGCTACAGCAGATGCTCAGATCAAAGTTCTTGACAACCTGATCTCTCAGGACTACGATGCAATTTGCATCTCTGCAAACGATGTTAACGCACTTCAGGCAAAATTACAGGAAGCTATGGATGAAGGAATCAAGATCTCCTGCTTCGACTCTGCTACAAACCCAGACAGCCGTCAGATCTTCATCAACCAGGCTGGTACTGTTGCTGTAGGACAGGCTCTTCTTGATGCTTGCCTTGATATCGCAGGTGGAGAGGGACAGTTCGCAATTCTTTCCGCTACTTCTCAGGCTGCAAACCAGAACGCATGGATCGATGCTATGAAGAAGATTATGGAAGAGGATGACAAATATTCCAAGCTTGAGCTTGTAGAAGTTGCATATGGCGATGACGAGCCACAGAAATCCACAGACCAGACAGCAGCTCTTCTTGAGAAATATCCGGATCTGAAAGTTATCTGCGCACCTACAACAGTTGGTATCGCTGCAGCTGCTAAATACCTTCAGGACAACGGATCTGCTTGCAAACTGACAGGTCTTGGACTTCCATCTGAGATGCTTGAGTACACAGGTGCTGATGATGAGCATTCCTGCCCATACTTCTATCTGTGGGATATGCAGGGCCTTGGAAAACTTTCCGCTCTGACAACAATCGCTCTGATCAACGACGAGATCACAGGTGCTGCTGATGAAACCTTCACAGCTGGTGACCTTGGTGACTACACAATCACAGCAGCTGATGACGGTGGTACAGAAGTAGTTCTTGGCGCTCCGCTTGAGTTCAACCCAGACAACATCGAAGAGATGGCTAAACTGTACTAATCAGACCGTTTAAGATTAGATGTTAATAAAGAAAAGGCCCTGCCGAGTGCAGGGCCTTTCGCGTCCTGGATTTTCAGATACGCTCTAAAGTGTGTCTGAAAAATTATTCCCGCAATCTGCACGCACACTTTGCGGTACATTTTGCCCGAATTCGGTTGCTGTAGCCCGCTGCGGCGCCTTCATCCAGACAAGGAAGCAGATCTTGATTTGGCTTATTTGTGTGAATGCATCTCCGTATGTTCTTTCATAAGCTCATCATGCAGCTTCAAAGAATCCCAGTGAACCGTAACCGGTGTAAGCATAGCTTTTAAGTTCACTGGCAGCAGGCCATTTTCCTTAAAGAAAGCCAGAAATTCATCCAGCTGCTCACTGGAAAAGTCCTTCAGCACCATCATTTCTTCCTGAAAATTTTTTTCCAAGATTAAATACCGGATTCTTAGAAAACCCAGGAATCTCGAAGAGAAGTCCGAGACTTTCCAGGTACTCTGGCTGCTGTACCATGCGGACAGAGATTCTGTGCCGGTTCAAATATCTACGGATCTGGCGAAGACGATCCTCATCTTTAAAATTATATAATAAAATCTGGGTTTGGGACATAAGTATCCTCCTTTTTGCGTTTATCTAAAAAGAGAATAGCAGAAAAATTCCCTTTTTACAAGGAAAGTGTGGTATGATAAAAAAAACTATATTTTTAATTTTGTTACAGGAGACTACATGGCGAAAAAACGAAAAATGAAAATGGAATTCCGCTATTACCAGATGCAGGATGGAATCCCCATTCTGGCACTTCTTGGTGAAAAGTGGGTGCAGAATTATGGAAGGGATGTGGATTACCTTCACTTTCATAACTATCTGGAGATCGGTTTCTGCTACAGTGGCGAAGGAGAGCTGGTGTTAGGAGAAGAGCCTGTACGCTTTGCAGGGCGGGAATTTACCATTATTCCACCGAACTTTCCCCATACGACCACCAGCGATGTGGGAAATATCAGCAAATGGGAATATTTGTTTATTGATGCGGAAGGTTTTTTGCAGGTGGCTGCAGGAACGCCCCTCAGGGCAGAAAAAATGATCCAGCGTATTTATTCAAAAGCACTTTGCCTGAAAGAATCAGAATATAAAAGCCTTTCAAACAAAATAATCAAGATACTGGAAATTATGCGCGCCAGTGATGAGTTTTATCTGGAAGAGGCCAAAGGAGTATTATTGGCATTACTTGCGGAAGTGGCAAGAATGAACCGTTCCTCTGCTGAAGAAAATATTGAGGAAAAAGGAAAGATCACCAATATGATCTCCAGGGCCATCGACTATATTTCACAATGTTATATGGAGGATATCCGAATTGGTGATCTGGCAAAAGCCTGCCATATCAGTGAGACTCATTTTCGCAGGGTGTTTACCTCCTATATGCACATGAGCCCTCTGGAATATATTAACAAAGTAAGGATTCAGACTGCCTGTGAGATCCTGAAAAAGACGGATGAGTCTATCGCAGATATTGCCTACAAATGTGGCTTTACAACCAATTCCACATTTAACCGGAACTTCCGCCAGCTGATGGGAATGTCGCCGGCAGAGTGGCGGAAACGCCCGGAAAATTACGAACAGCAGCTTTTGAAATTTGATATTCATTCAGAGGAGGGATGGTAGAATGTACGATTACAAAATAGTAGAACAGGTGACCAGAAAGAAAAAGAGGCTTTCCGGAGTATTAAAAAAGACCATGGTATTTTTTGCCGTAGTGTTTGTTGTTATGGGAATTACCATATCCCAGGCCTTTATGCTGGCTGGTTTTTGCCTGGCAGGTCTTTATTTTATTTACGGGACCTTTTGCCAGCGGGATTATGAATACATAATGGAAAATGAACAGCTTACCATAGATGTGATTTATGGAAACAAGTACCGTAAGACAGCCCATGAGCTGGATCTCCGGCAGCTGGAGGTGGTAGCCCCTCACTGGCATGGCTCAGTGGCAAAATACAAAAAGAACGGTGGAACAGAGCACTTAAAGAAGTATGATTATACTTCCTATGAAGAAGATACTCCCTATTACACAATGATCATTAAGGAAGACGGACGTAAGATCAAATTACTTCTGGACCTTACGGAAGAGATGCTCCATACCCTGAAAACCAGGTATCCTCAGAAAGTCTTTTTTGCATAGAAATAAAATAAAAGAATGTGAATAGTTCACAAAATATACATATAAAGTTTGTGAAAAAGTACAGAAAATCAATTATAACATATGCACTATGGTGGAAAAGTGATATATGTTTCGTGAACATGACGAAAAAATGTGAAAAAATGAACAAAATAAGAAAAAGCCTTAAACACATATTATGGTCGAAAATGCACATTATATGAGCGGTATTGCATACATCACCCTATATGCGGATGGTATAATACATTCATAAGAAATACAGAGAAACAATTTTAAGGGAGGATATTTCTATGAAGAAAAAAGTACTTACCGTATTACTTACAGGTGCAATGGTAGCTTCCATGGCAGCAGGAGCAACAGTTGTATCTGCAGAGGACAACGACAACACATTAACCGTATGGGCATGGGACCAGAACTTCAATATCAAGTCCATGCAGATCGCAGCTGATCAGTATGCAGCTGATCATGAAGGCTTTTCAGTAGATATCATCGAGACATCTTCTGATGACTGCCAGACCAAGCTTACTACAGCAGCTAACGCTGGTGACTACAGCACACTTCCGGATATCGTTCTCATGCAGGATAACAGCTATCAGAAATTCCTGAAAGCTTATCCAGATGCTTTCACAGACCTGAAAGATATGAATGTTAACTGGGATGATTTCGGAGCTCTGAAACAGTCCTATTCTATGGTAGATGATACACATTACGGTGTTCCGTTTGATAACGGTGCTGTTATCGCCTGCTACCGTACAGATATCCTTGAAGAAGCAGGATATACACTGGATGACCTTACAGATATCACATGGTCCAAATTCGAAGAGATCGGTAAAGATATTCACGAGAAGACCGGCAAATACCTTCTTACAAGCGAAGCAACAGGCGGCGATACCCTTATGATGATGATCCAGTCCTGTGGTGCGAACTTCGTTAACGAAGACGGCGAAGCTTATATCGTTGGCAATGAGACAGCTGAGAAATGTATCGACCTTTACACAGAGCTGGTTCAGAACGACGTTGTGAAACTTGTAAACAACTGGGATGAGTACATTGCAACCATCACAAGCGGTGAGGCTGCTGGTATTGTAAATGGTAACTGGATCACAGCTACTCTGATGTCCACAGAAGATCAGAAAGGCTTATGGGGAATCACCACAATGCCTAAGGTTGACGGTGTTGACACAGCTACAAACTATGCAAACAACGGTGGATCTTCCTGGTATATTACCTCTAACTGCAAGAATGTAGAGCTTGCTGAGGACTTCCTTGCAAGCACATTTGGCTCCAGCACAGACTTCTATGATGCAATCCTTTCTGAGACAGGTGCTATTTCCTGCTATCTGCCAGCTGGTGAGTCTGATGTTTACAATGAGCCAAACGAGTTCTTTGGCGGACAGCCGATTTTCTCAACAATCGTAGAGTACTCTTCTCATATTCCGGAGTTCACAAAGACTCCATATCACTATGAGGCAAGAGAGTGCGTAAACACAGCTGTTGTTAATATCGTAAACGGAACAGCTAAGGAAGACGCTCTTCAGGAAGCACAGGATACACTGGCATTCAAGATGACTGAGTAATCCTTTCCGGGCAGTGATTAAAATTAAATAGGAATTAATTATTAGGAGGCGGGGGACTGCTAAGTAGTCCTCCGTTTTCTGTTCAAAGAAAATGCCTGTTACTCCATACAGGCGCCTATCTAACAGTTGTACGGCTGAGCAAAAGAAAGTCACATAAAAATATTTTGCTCACTGGTACAGCTGTTAGATGGAAAAGTTGCAGTATATATAGGCTTGAAAGGAGGAGTTCCTGTGAATTCCAAGAAAAAAGGTATGACACTGGCTACGAAGCAGAAAGCTGCCGGATGGATATTCCTGGCACCAGCTTCTATCATGATCGCCATCATGAGCTTTTATCCAATGATCCGGGCATTTATCATTTCCCTGCAGACAGGTGCCGGCGCAAATATGCGTTTTGCAGATCCAATCTTCAGTAACTACAAACGAATCCTTGCAGATAAAGTGTTCCAGCAGTCCATTGGCAACACATTCCTGTATCTGATCATTCAGGTTCCGATCATGCTGATTCTTGCGATTCTGCTTGCACAGCTTCTGAACAACAAAGACCTGAAGTTCAAAGGCTTTTTCCGTACATGTGTATTTCTTCCATGTGCAACTTCCCTGGTTTCCTATTCCTTGATCTTCCGTTCCATGTTTGCAACAGACGGTCTGGTCAACAGTGTACTGATGAAACTGGGAATTCTCTCCACAGGATATAATTTCCTTGGAAACTCCACCAGTGCGAAGATTGTTATTATCATCGCCCTGATTTGGAGATGGACCGGATACAACATGGTATTCTATTTGGCAGGACTTCAGAACATCGAATATTCTGTTTATGAGGCAGCGAAGATCGATGGTGCAAACGGATGGAAAACCTTCTGGAAGATCACAGTACCGCTTCTGAAGCCGACTATTATCATGACCTTCATCATGTCCATCAACGGTACCTTACAGCTGTTTGATGAGTCCATGAACCTGACAAAGGGTGGTCCTGCAAACTCAACCATCACAATGTCACATTATGTTTACAATACCTGTTTTGTCAACGTGCCGAACTTCGGATATGCAGCAGCAATGTCCTTTATTATCTTTATTATGGTAGCAGTTCTGGCATTTATCAACTTGAAAGTAGGTGATACTCGTGACTAAGAAAAACAAATCTGCAATCCAGAGAAGATTGATTCCTACATACATTTTTCTGATCATTGTATCATTTTTCTCCGTTTTCCCGCTGTACTGGATGATTTCAGCAGCTACAAATACCTCCACGGATGTATCACGCGGACGTATTATTCCGGGAAGCTATTTCATGGAGAACTTTAAGAACCTGACATCCCAGCAGCCACTTTGGAGAGCACTTGGAAACTCTTTCTTCTATGCAATCCTGACTACAGTGATCTGCCTTCTGATCTGTTCCATCGCCGGATACGGATTCGAAGTATATCATGACAAAGGAAAAGACAGATTGTTTTCTATTCTCCTTCTTGCCATGATGGTTCCTCAGGTTGCTACTATGGTTCCGTTGTTTAAGATGTTCTCAAAAGCGAAGCTTCTGAATACATCCATCGGATTTATCCTTCCGATCATTTCCACACCGTTTATGATCATGATGTTCCGACAGAATGCAAGAGCTTTTCCAGTAGATATTATCGAAGCAGCACGAATTGACGGCTTAAGTGAAGTGAGAATCTTTTTCCAGATGTTTATTCCAACCATGAAATCCACCTACGCGGCAGCCGCTGTTATTACCTTTATGAATGCCTGGAATGCATACCTGTGGCCGAAGGTAATCATGACAGATAACAAAGCCATCACAATGCCAATGCTGATCGCCAACCTGATCACAGGCTATGTAACCGATTACGGTATGCTGATGTGCGGCGTATTATTCTGTTCCATTCCGACCATGGTTGTATTCTTCGTTCTGCAGAAGCAGTTTGCAGAAGGTATCACCGGTGCGGTGAAATAAGTTTGAAAATCTAAGGGTGCTGCGATTTATTTGCGGCGCCCTTTTTTCTGAACATGGATACGCAATCTATGGACGATTTTTATATATTATTCTGTAAAAATTCCATGGAAATAGAAAGTTTATATTACTATAATAAAACCAGTACAGGGCATCTGGAAAATATTGCCCGCAACGTTTAGAGAGAGGGTTACTGTTGTTACCAGTGAACAGTATCGAGAAAGGATTATATATGAAGGAATTTGATTATTCATTAGTTAAGAATCCCGAGTATTTTAAAGACGGAAGAATGGAGGCGCACTCCGATCATATCACTTATGCAAACGTGGAAGAGGCTTCCACAGGTGAGACTTCTTACCGCCACAGCTTAAATGGAATCTGGAAATTCCATTATGCCCGCAATTACGGAAATACCATAAAAGGCTTCGAGAGAGAAGATTATTCCTGCAAAGACTGGGATGACATCCGTGTGCCGGCCCATATCCAGATGGAGGGCTACGATGCACCTCAGTATGCCAATGTGCAGTATCCATGGGAAGGACACGAGGATATTCACCCAGGGGAGATTCCGGAGCATTTCAATCCTGTGGCAAGCTATGTGAAATATTTCACAGTGCCGGAACAGATGAAAGGAAAACGTCTTTTTATTTCCTTCCAGGGTGCAGAAAGTGGAATCGCTCTCTGGCTGAATGGCCAGTTTGTAGGATATAGTGAAGATTCTTTTACCCCGTCAGAATTTGAACTCACCGATTATGTGAAAGAAGGGGAAAATAAGCTGGCAGCTCAGGTGTTCAAGTGGACAGCCAGCAGCTGGTGCGAGGATCAGGATTTCTATCGCTTCTCCGGAATTTACCGGGAGGTTTATCTTTATACAGTACCGGATGTGCATGTGTATGATCTCCAGATCCGCGCAATCCCGGATGAGAGCCTTAACAAAGCCCGGTTTGAAGTCAAGACCAGCACCTGGGGAAAGGGAAACGTACATATTGTTCTGTCAAAAAAAGGACAGACCATATTGGAGGAAAATAAGAGCTTAGGCGAAAATGCAGCAAGTACAGGAAGTGACCGGAACGGAAAAGATACAGCCACTGAAGCTGCTGGCAGAACCGTTCAGAAAGGTGTTGCTGATACATTTAGCTGGACAGTGGAGAATCCGATTCTCTGGAGTGCAGAAGATCCTCAGCTCTACGATTTGATCATGGAGGTTTTCGATGAGAATGGTATTCTTCAGGAAGTGATCCCTCAGAAAGTCGGTTTCCGCCGATTTGAAATGAAAGACGGAATTATGACTTTAAATGGAAAACGAATTGTATTTAAAGGTGTGAACCGTCATGAATTCAGTTCCATAACAGGAAGATGTGTATCCGAAGCAGAGCTACGCAAGGATCTGACCATCATGAAGCAGAATAACATCAATGCCATCCGCACCTGTCATTATCCGGATGCTTCTCTGATCTACCAGCTTTGTGATGAGTTTGGAATTTACATGATCGATGAGACCAACCTGGAAAGTCACGGCTCCTGGGATACAGCGGAATTTACGAAGGACTATACTTATGTGGTTCCCCATGATAAGCCGGAATGGCAGTCTATGATGTTAGACCGCGCCAATTCCATGTATCAGAGAGATAAGAACCATCCGGCAATCCTGATCTGGTCCTGTGGAAATGAGTCCTTCGGTGGTAAGGATATTTTTGAAATGTCCCAGCTCTTTAGAAATGCAGATCCTACCCGTCTGGTACATTATGAAGGTGTCTGCCATGACCGCAGATATAACGCTACCAGCGATATGGAAAGCCAGATGTATCCATCCGTGGAAGCAATTAAAGAGTTTCTTGCAAAAGATGCTTCTAAGCCCTTTATCTGCTGTGAGTATACCCATGCCATGGGAAATTCCTGCGGTGCCATGCATAAATATACAGATCTGACAGATACAGAGCCGAAATATCAGGGTGGTTTTATCTGGGATTATATCGATCAGTCTATTTACAAAAAAGACCGTTATGGAAAAGAGTTCCAGGCATATGGCGGAGATTTTGGCGAGCGTCCTACTGATTATAATTTCAGTGGAAATGGTATTGCATATGGCGGAAATCGTGATGCGTCTCCGAAGATGCAGGAAGTGAAATTTAATTATCAGAATATTACCGCACAGGTAAGTGCTGATTCAGTGAAGGTGATCAACAAAAATCTGTTTGTAAATACGGACACATTTGAATGCAGAGTAACTCTTCAGAAGGATGGAAACGTAATTCGTACAGAAGTACTGGATACAGCAGTGGCTCCTTTGAGCCAGATGGAATATGCTCTTCCATTTAAGAAAGAGGAGAAAGCAGGTGAGTACACGGTAACTGTTTCTTTCCATTTGAAAGAGGATATGCCATGGGCGAAAGCAGGTCATGAGGTTGCCTTTGGACAGTATGTTTACCAGGTGGAAGCAGCTGTTAAGCCCTGCACAGAGCATCTGGAGGTAATTCGCAGTACCCATAATATTGGCGTGCGCGGAGCGGAATTTGAGGTGCTTTTCTCCGTATTGAACGGTGGTCTTGCTTCCTATAAATACGCAGGAAAAGAAATGATCGAGGCAATTCCGAAGCCTAATTTCTGGCGTGCACCAACAGACAATGACTGTGGAAATCTGATGGCAATGCGCTACGGACAGTGGAAGCTTGCCAGCATGTATGTAAACCATAAGGATTACCGCGGAACGGCATATGGACCTGGAAATGCACCAAAGGTAGAGGAAAAAGAGCATTCCGTAAAGGTATCCTATACCTATTTTCTTCCCACTATTCCGGCAGCTGAGTGTACACTTGCTTATGAAGTTTTCGGAGATGGAAGAGTTCGTACCACACTTTCCTATGATCCGGTGAAGGAGCTTGGCGATATGCCGGAATTTGGTGTGATTTTCAAGTTTAATGCAGATTATGACCATGTATCCTGGTATGGACTTGGAGAAGCTGAGACCTATGCAGACCGTAAGAAAGGTGCAAAGCTTGGAATCTACGATAATATGGTAAAAGATAATGTGGCAAGATATATGGTTCCACAGGAATGCGGTGCCAAGGAAGAGGTCAGATGGGCGAAGATCACAGACCGGAAAGGCAGAGGAATGCTTTTTGAGATGGATAAAGAAAACGGCCCGATGATGTTCTCTGCCCTGCCATACACACCTCATGAGATGGAAAATGCAATGCATCCATATGAGCTGCCCCAGATTCATTACACAGTAGTGCGCGTGGCAAAAGGCCAGATGGGAATTGCCGGAGACGACAGCTGGGGAGCAAGAACCCAGGAAGAATATCTGCTGGATACAAGTAAGCCTATGGAGTTTTCATTTGTATTTAAGGGAATCTGAGAAAAAATACGTTACTGCTCACTCCGTGGTCAGTAACAAAAATACTCTTATCATGGCAACAAAAAGGAGATTGAGATGGCAAAAAAAATAGAATATGGCCGTATGCTGCATGGTGGTGATTACAATCCGGAGCAGTGGCTTGACCGCCCGGACATTCTGAAAAAAGACATTGAATATTTCAAAAAAGCCCATATTAATACAGTATCTGTAGGAATCTTTTCCTGGGCAGTACTGGAACCAGAAGAAGGAAAGTACAATCTGGGCTGGCTGGAAGAGATTATTGACAATTTATATAAAGAGGGAATTTCCACGATCCTGGCAACACCGTCAGGCGCAAGGCCAAAGTGGATGGCCGATAAGTATCCGGAGGTCCTTCGCATGGATCCGGACCGCACCAGAAGATTTTTCGGAGGCAGACATAATCATTGCTATACATCTCCGGTATATCGTCAGAAGGTTCATGATATGGACAAGCTGCTTTCCCAGAGACTGGGCAGTCATCCTGGTGTGATTCTGTGGCACATTTCCAATGAGTTTGGCGGAGAATGCTATTGCCCTCTTTGTCAGCAGAAATTCCGGGAATGGCTGAAAGAAAAATATGGAACCATTGAGAAGCTGAATTCCAGCTGGTGCACCACATTCTGGAGCCATATTTACAATAGCTTCGATCAGATTGAAGCCCCTTCCCCAAAGGGGGAGAACGAGCTTCATGCATTGAAGCTTGACTGGAACCGGTTTGTTACAGACCGCACCATTGATTTCATCAAAGGAGAGGTTGCTGCAATCCGTGAAGGTGGTTCTGAACTGCCGGTAACAGCCAATCTGATGTATGATTACAACGGTCTTGATTACAAGAAGTTCCGCGATGTTCTGGATGTGGTATCCTGGGACAACTATCCAAGCTGGCATAAGAAAGAGGAATTTTTCACTGCCATTGATGCAGGTATGCAGCATGATCTGATGAGGAGCATTAAGAATCAGCCATTTCTTCTCATGGAGTCCTGCCCATCTGCCACAAACTGGAAGCCCATCAATAAGCTGAAAAAGCCGGGAATGATGCTGGCTGCCTCTCTTCAGGCAGTAGCTCACGGCTCCGACAGCGTTTTATACTTCCAGCTGCATCAGAGCCAGGGGGCTTCTGAAAAATTCCACGGCGCAGTGATCGACCACTATGGCGGAGAGGATACCCGCGTGTTTAAAGAAGTGACAGAGGTTGGAGAGGCTCTGGAGACACTGAAGGAAGTCTGCGGCAGCCAGATGAAGTCTCCGGTAGCAGTCCTTTATGACAGAGAAAATAACTGGGCAATCCAGGATGCACAGGGACCGCGGAATGAGAACATGTTCTACACAGAAGCGGTACAGAAGCAGTACCGCGCCCTGCGGGAACAGGGACTGAATGTGGATGTGATCTCTATGGAGCATGAGCTTTCCAGCTATAAGATCGTGGCAGCGCCAATGGCTTATATGTTCAAAGATGGTTACGAAGAAAGATTAAGAGCATATGCAGAAAATGGCGGAACCCTGGTGATCACTTACTGGACCGGCCTTGTGGATGGTACAGACAAGTGCTTCCTTGGAGGAACACCATACGGGCTTATGGAGGCAGCCGGTCTTCGTACTACGGAGATCGATGCTCTTTATGACTGGGAAGAGAACCATGGAATTTCAGAACCGGGCAATCATCTGGAAATCAGCGGCACCTACACTTGCAAGAACCTTTGTGAGCTGGTAAAGGTTTCTGACGCAGAAGTGCTTATGCGCTATGGCGATGACTTCTATGCGGGAGCTCCTGTAGTGACACATAAAGCATATGGAAAAGGTCACGTATATTACGTTGGCGCAGATATGGAACAGGCTTTCTACAGTGATTTCTACGGAAAGGCAGCAAAGGAAGCTGGCATTCAGGCACCGCTGGGATTCGTACCGGCAGAGGTTTCTGTCACCTTACGTGAAAATCAGGAAAATGAATATCTGTTTATCCAGAACTATGCAAGAGAAACCAAGGCAGTTCCGGTTCCAGCAGAATATGAAGTGATCTACGGCGCAGCGGATGAGATTATGCAGCCGCTGGCAACCAGGGTCCTGAAAAAGAAAAAATAGAGATTAAAAATAGCGGAAGAAGTTAGTGTGAAAAGAGGTTTTGACACTAACTTCTTTTTGTGTATATAATTAGAAAAACAGAAATCATGCAGCAGGAGGTATGTGCAGTGCAGAGAGAACTCTTGGAGCAGCTTCGTGAAATTACAGAAGAAGAGAGAAGGATCCTGAACGGAGACGCAGAAGTGGACAGGGATCTTTACACGTCTGGAAGCGATTTTACCATTGACAGCAATAAGATGCTGGAGGAAGGAAAGCTGATCGCAATCCGCACCCATACCAGGTTTGTTCATTTTCCCCTTCACCGCCATAATTATGTGGAAGTACTCTACGTATGCGAGGGAACTCTTACGAATATTATAGATGGCAAACAGGTTATTGTGCGAAAAGGGGAACTGCTTTTTCTGAATCAGTTTACCCATCATGAGATTCTGGCAGCTGGCAGGAGTGACATTGCCATAAATTTTATGGTATTGCCGGAGTTTTTTGATGTGGCATATTCAATGGCAGGAAATAATAATGTTCTGGCAGATTTTCTGGTGAATGTACTGCGCCGGGATAACCAGCAGGGGGAATATCTTCATTTTAAGGTATCTGAGGTTCTGCAGATCCAGAATCTTCTGGAAAATATCATTTATTCCCTTGTAACAGGAAGAGGCAACCAGAATAAAATCAATCAGACTACCATGGGACTTATTTTTCTTTACCTTATGGACTCTGTACAGTATGTGGAAATGCGCCTTCCAAATCAGTACGAGAACATGATATCCATGACGACTCTGGATTATATTGAGCAGAAATACCGCACGGCCACCCTGACTGAGCTATGCGACATGCTTCACCTTCCCATGCATGTATTAAGCAAAATGATAAAAAAAACAACATGCTTTAATTTTAAGGAGCTACTTCAGCGGAAACGTCTTAGCAAGGCTGTGGAACTGATGTGTGATACCGACCTTCCCATCAGCGATATCATTGCAGCAGTGGGATATGAGAACAACAGTTATTTTCACCGTGTATTCAAGGAAAGATATGGGGTAACGCCAAGAGCTTTCCGCGTGGCTAATCAGAAAAATGATAAAGTAAGATTATGAAGAACGCGTAAAAATATTTTTACAAAAAAATTATCATTTGTTCAAAAATATTTTTTGAATTATATATAAATAGTTGACATTTAATTAGAAAAAAAATAAAATAACTGTAACGTTTAAGATTTTTCTTACATAGAGGGGAAAAGTCTCAGGCAAATAAAAATATCAAGGAGGAAGTAAAATGAAAAAAATGTGTAAAAAAGTAGTCAGCCTTCTTCTTGCAGCAGTGATGGTGCTTACAATGACCGCCTTCGCTTCTGTTGTTTATGCCGCTGACGAGGACAGCGTTGAAGCTGATCCGAACTTCAAGATGGGAGTTATTCTTGTAGGTGATGAGACAGAAGGATATTCTGCAGCTCATATCGCCGGTGTTAAGGAAGCAGCTAAAGAGCTGGGCCTTGACGACAGCCAGATTATCTGGAAATACAAAGTTCCGGAAGACTCCAGCTGCTACGATGCAGCAATCGACCTTGTTGGACAGGGATGCTCCCTGGTAATCGGTAACAGCTATGGACATCAGACTTATCTGGTACAGGCTGCTCAGGAATACCCGGATGTAACATTCGTTTCCATGACAGGTGATTTTGCAGCAATCAGCGGATGCGAGAATTTCAAGAATGCATTCACCAACATCTATGAATCCCGCTATGTATCCGGTGTTGTAGCTGGTCTGAAGCTGAAAGAGATTCTTGAGGATGGTACTCTTACTACAGAGACACAGCCAGACAGCTTTGATGCAGACGGCAATGTAAAGGTTGGTTATGTTGGAGCATTCAGCTATGCTGAGGTTGTTTCCGGTTATACCGCATTCTACCTTGGTATTAAGAGCGTTGTTCCGAACGTTGTAATGGAAGTTAAGTACACAAACTCCTGGTTTGATATTGACAAAGAGGGTGCAGCAGCTGAGGCACTTATTGCAAACGGCTGTGTGATCATCGGACAGCATGCAGACTCTACAGGTGCTCCTGCAGCTACACAGAAGCTTCATGATGATGGCAAGATCTGCTACTCTGTAGGCTACAATATTGATATGCTTGAGACTGCTCCTACAGCAGCACTTACCTCTGCTACCAATAACTGGGCAGTATACTACAAACATGCAATTGCAACCGTAATGGGCGGTGGTGACCTTGAGCAGGACTGGTCCGCAGGATATAATGACGATGCAGTAGGAATCACAGAACTTGGTGAGTCCTGTGCAGAAGGAACAGCAGACTATGTTGCTGATATCGAGAGCAAACTGAAAGACGGTTCTCTTCAGGTGTTTGATACCTCTACATTTACTGTAGGCGGCGAGGAAGTTACTTCTGCACCGGTTGACCTTTCCTTCATGGATTACACAACTGATCCTGCAACTGTTGTATATCAGGGCGAGACTGTTGAGGCTATCGAGGATGGACACTTTGCAGAGTCCACATTCAGAAGCGCTCCATACTTTACACTTCGTATTGATGGAATCACAGAGGACGCAGACGCTGTTGAATAAGCAGTAATGCGAAATCCTGCGAAGCATGATTTCTGTGCATCGCGGAGCAGGTAGCTGGGAAGAAACCTGAACAGTTATCGAATTACATGAAATCCAAAAGGGGAGCTGTAAAAAGGCTTCCCTTTTGTTTCGTAAGCGGGAAAGTTAAAATCCACGCGGATGTGGGATTTTGGCGAACGCTTCAAAGATAGGCAAAAAACCAGAAGAGCTTGTTTTGCCTTGATTATAAAACGGGAAGGGAGGCACAACACTTTGGAATATGCCATTCAATTAAAAAATGTTACCAAAACATTTGGAAAAGTTGTTGCCAACAAAAATGTCAACCTTGACGTAAAAAAAGGTGAGATTCTCTCCCTTCTGGGAGAAAATGGAAGTGGCAAGACCACTCTTATGAATATGATCTCCGGTATTTATTTTCCAGATTCCGGCGAGATCATGATAGACGGCAGGAAAGTGGAAATCCGCTCTCCGAAAGATGCCTACGATCTGGGAATCGGTATGATCCATCAGCATTTTAAGCTGATCGATGTATTCAGTGCTACGGAGAACATCGCCCTCGGCCTTGACAAGAAACAGAAATTTGACCTGAAAGAGGTTAAGAAAAAAGCCAAGGCTATCTGCGATAAATATCACTTTGACCTGGATTTAGACCAGAAGGTTTATGAGATGAGTGTATCTCAGAAACAGACTCTGGAAATTGTAAAAGTTCTCTACAGAGGAGCAAACATCCTGATTCTGGATGAGCCTACGGCAGTTCTGACTCCTCAGGAAACGGCAAGACTTTTTGAAGTAATCCGAAACATGAAAGCAGATAACAAATCCGTTATTATCATTACCCACAAGCTTCACGAAGTTCTGGAGATTTCTGACCGCGTGGCAATCCTTCGAAAAGGGGAGTACATAGGCACAGTAGAGACCAGTGAAGCTACAGAAAATTCCCTTACAGAGATGATGGTTGGCAAGAAGGTAGAACTGAATATTGCCCGCTCTGCGCCTGTAAATCCTGTGAAACGCCTTTCAGTTTCCCATCTGACTGTTTATAACCGTGAGGAAATCAAGGTGCTGGACGATGTAAGCTTCGATGTTTTCGGCGGAGAAGTCCTTGGTATAGCGGGAATTTCAGGAAATGGACAAAAGGAGCTTCTGGAAGCCATTGCAGGACTTCAGATTACAGCCCAGGGCAGCAGCATTGAATTCTATGAAAAAGGTAAAGAAGACCAGCCCCTTCAGCTGGTTGGCAAAACACCAAAGAAAATTCGGGATGCCGGTGTGCATCTTGCATTTGTTCCAGAGGATCGTCTTGGAATGGGACTTGTTGGTTCCATGGGTATGACGGGAAATATGCTGTTAAAGAGTTATGGAAATGGTCCATCTCCGATTACCGATATGCGTGCTCCGAAGAAAATGGCAGAAAAGGTAAAAAAAGAGCTGGAGGTAGTTACCCCAAGCTTAAATACTCCTGTATCCCGCCTTTCTGGCGGTAATGTACAGAAGGTTCTGGTAGGCCGTGAAATCGCAGAGGCACCGACAGTCCTGATGACTGCCTATGCAGTACGTGGTCTGGATATCAATACCTCCTATACGATCTACAATCTTCTGAATGAGGAGAAAAAAGAGGGCGTTGCAGTTGTTTATGTAGGTGAGGATCTGGATGTGCTCATTGACTTGTGCGACCGCATTCTGGTTCTCTGCGGCGGCAGGGAGAATGGTATCCTGGATGCCAGAACCACCACAAAAGAAGAAGTTGGTCTGCTGATGACAAATCTTCGGAAGGAGGGGAAATAAATGAGTGAATTAAAAACAAAAGAACCCTTAGTCCGAATTATAAAGCGTGACAAAAGCAGCTTCGGCTACAAAGTATGGGTTCGTGCAGCTGCCATTTTACTGGCACTGGTTGTAGATGCAATTTTCATTTACAGCGTAACCGGACTGAATCCGTTATCCGTATATGTAGTTATGTTTAACGGTACCTTTATGACAAGTATTCGTTTTTCCTGGGCAATGCGAGATCTGGTAACCCTGCTCTGCATCGGTATTGCTCTTGCCCCTGCGTTTAAAATGCATTTCTGGAACATTGGTGCAGAGGGACAGGTATTGGTGGGTGGTCTTGCCACTGCCATGGTTATGGTAAAATGCGGAGCCAGCCTTCCTACACCGGTGCTTTTCCTGGTAATGTTCCTTACCAGCGTGATCGCAGGCGGTCTGTGGGGCTTTATCCCGGCTGTGTTTAAGGCATACTGGAACACAAACGAAACACTGTTTACCCTGATGATGAACTATGTGGCAACCAGCATTGTGGCATGCATGACTAATATTCTTCGTGGAAAAGCCTCCAGCCTTGGTAAACTGAACATGTCTACACAGGTTGGATGGTTTCCGCAGTTTTTGGGACAGAGATATAATATTAACATTCTGATTGTTGTGATCCTGATGTTTGTCATGTTCTTCTATTTGAAATATTCCAAACAGGGATATGAGATCACCGTTGTCGGAGAATCTGAGAACACTGCAAGATATGCCGGTATCAATGTAAAATGGGTAACCATCCGTACCATGATCATTTCCGGTGCTATCTGCGGTCTGGTTGGTTTCCTGATCGTAGCAGGAAGAGACCAGACCATTTCCACCACATCTGCAGGTGGAAACGGATTTACCGCCATTATTGTAGCATGGCTTGCAAAGTTTAATACGTTTTATATGGCTCTGATCTCCTTCCTGCTGATCTTCCTTTCCAAAGGTGCAGCAGAGATTGCTTCTGCATACAGCCTGAACGATTATGCAGCAAGTATTATTGAAGGCGTGATTCTGTTCTTTATCCTTGGAAGTGAATTCTTCATCAACTATAAAATGATTTTCCGTGGTTCCAAAAAGGAGGTGCACTAAATGAGTAATCTGATTGCGTGGATCATCAGGGCAATTCCATTTGGAACAATTATCATGTTTGGTTCCATGGGCGAGATCACCACTGAGAAATCCGGAAACCTGAATCTGGGAGTTCCGGGAATTATGTATCTTGGCGGCTTTGCTGGCTTCGCCAGCTCCTATTTTTACGAGAAAAATTCAGCAGATCCAAAGGGTTGGATATGTGTGATCCTGGCGCTTGTGGCAGCAATTGCAGCCTCCATGTTGGGAGGGCTGATTTTCAGCTTCCTTACCATTACCCTTCGTGCAAACCAGAATGTAACCGGTCTTGCACTTACCACATTCGGTATGGGCGTTGCTAATTTCTTTGGTGTATTTATTTTAAATGGTGCAAGCTACACTGCAGCACCGCTGGCATACGCTTCTTTTTCAAAGAAGATTCCATTCCTGTCCAGTAAGCTGGGAATTGTAAGTAAAACTGTTTTTGCCTATGGTTTTCTGGTATATGCGGCAATCATCATTGCTGTTGTTCTGCATTACGTGCTGAACAAAACAAGAGTAGGTCTGAATCTTCGGGCTGTAGGTGAAAATCCGGGAACTGCAGACGCAGCCGGAATCAATGTAACCAAATATAAATATCTGGCAACCTGTATTGGTGCCGGTCTTTCCGGAATCGGCGGATTATATTACGTTCTGGATTATAATCAGGGCATCTGGGCGACAACGGGACAGATCGAGGCTCTTGGCTGGCTGGCTGTTGCACTGGTTATATTTACCACATGGAAACCTCTGAACTGTATCTGGGGCGCGTATCTTTTTGGTATGCTCTACTGGCTGTATCAGTTCCTTCCAAGTATTCTTGGAATCAAGGTTGCAAGCTATGTCACAGACCTGATCCAGATGGTTCCTTATGTGGTTACCATTATCGTACTGGTTGTAGTAAGCTTTCGAAAGAAAAAAGAGAATCAGCCTCCGGAAAGCCTGGGACTTTCCTACTTCCGAGAGGAAAGATAACAGGGATTGGTTTGATAGAATATTGAAATTTCAGAATCCTCTGCTTATGCTGTATGGTGCAGCATGCAGAGGATTTTTTATTCTTCAGACGGCAATACGATTTGTGAAAAATAAGTGTCCATAGGAAAAGAAAGTTTACAAAATATTTCGAAAATGTTATATTATTATTAAATGATATGAGTGTCAAAAGGTCTTTTGCCACTCATTTGATACCCCGGATTGCTCC
>OLQH01000045.1_pt1 | contig 136588 bp, 109 predicted proteins | sample 1672671 | NCBI WGS metagenome assembly OLQH01 (sample SAMEA3136712, study PRJEB25190) | human gut metagenome | reverse complement strand
CCGCACGTACGGTTCTGGAAAGGACTTCATATCGTGAGATATGATTTTACTAAACTGCACCCATTAACTATGGCAGTTCCCGCGAAAGCGGATGAATGTAAAACAATTTAGGAGGTAGTAAAATGAAAAAAGCTTTACAGAAAATCGTTACTGCTGGTCTGATTTCCGCAATGGCAATCGGCACCCTTGCAGGATGCGGCAGCTCTAATGAGACCGCTTCAACACCGTCACAGCCCTCTGAAACCAAGGCTGAAGCATCCACGGAAGCGGCAGCGGAGTCCACAGAGGCAGGCGATACGGCAGCCGCCGGAGAATTTACGGATTATTCCGCCGGATTCCCGGAGACAGTAACACTCCAGGTTCCCGTATATGAAAGAGGCTGGGAAGGCTGGAATCCCACGGACAACTACTGGACCAAATGGATTCAGGAAAATTTCGGCGACAAATATAATGTAAACGTAGAATTTGTTTCCATCGGCCGCTCCACCGAGGTACAGGACTTTACACAGCTTCTGTCCGCAGGAAGCGCTCCCACTTTTATTTTCCACTATGATTATCCCAATATCCTGGCGTACTATTCCCAGGGCGCATACCAGGAACTGAACGCGGATGAAATCGCTTATTACGCTCCCACCTTCTGGGGAACCATGGGAGAAACCATCCAGGATTACGGCGTAATCGACGGCAAGCTGATGGTAGTTATGGGCAACAGGACAGAGCTGGTATCCTCCAACTGGGGTACTCTGGTACGTAAGGACTGGATGGACGCGCTGGGAATCGATATGCCCACCAACCTTGACGAATACAACGACATGCTGATGAAATTCAAGGAAGCCGGCTATGGCTATGCATCCGCCCCGCTGCTTGCAAAATCCTTCAACTTTGACTACAACTTCAGAGGCTGGCCGTATGACGAAGAAGGCAGAGCTCTTAACTCCGACCTGGCAGTTGCTTCCTTTACCTGGGAGCCTACCAAGGCTTATCTGAAAAACCTGAATTATCAGTACCAGAACGGTCTGGTTGACCCGGACTTCTATCTGGATACCGACGGAAACCAGTCCAAATCCAACTTTGTTGCAGGCAAGGCAGCAACCTATCCATGCTACATCAATGCAGGAACCCAGGAAAACGTAATCGATCCGCTGCTTGAGCAGAACCCGGATGCTGAAATCGTGATTCTTGACCCTGCTGCAGAAGTACCCGCAGGCGACAAGCCCCAGGGACGTAAATACTGGCCTTTCGGCATGATTTATGGTATTAATGCGGACGCTACCGACGAAGAAAGAATTGCAGCCTGGATGTATATCGAATGGATGAGCCAGGAAGACGTAATCGATACCTTGCAGAACGGCTTTGAAGGCAAGAACTACGAAGTAAATGAAGAAGGCGTTAAGGTTCCTACCGGCTACACAGGAGAAGAGAAGCTGTCCAATAACGACAACGGCGACTACTGGTGCATGGTAAATGCCAACAAGCAGTATGCAACCGAAGAAGAATGGAGAAAATCCATCATCTACGTAAATGCTCCCGTAGGCTATGAATACCTCATCGAAAATATCCTTTCCTACAATGACAAATATGATGAATACCGTACGCCGGATACCTGCTTCACAGTACCGATTGAAACACTGGCTGAGTACTCCTCCGACCTTGCTGAGCTGTGGAAGGAATCCTATGTACAGATTGTTACCAAGGCGGCCACAGAGGAAGATTTCGAATCCATGTATGAGCAGATGAGCCAGAAGTATCTGGATGCAGGCTATCAGGAAATCCTGGATGAGAAGAAAGCGGCATATGATGCCGGAGAATTCCACTAATCCGCTGCTAGGTATAAGCTGAGAAATACTTGCAATATAAGTACAGAGTCCGGCTTTTGATACAGAACGCGCCTGCAGGCGCGGTAAGATAAAAAAGAATGCCGCTTCAGAAATTTCTGAAGCGGCACTTTTTATTGGAGTAAGGCGGAACCGCAGAGCGGGTCAGCCGCTGCCTTTGCTGCATGGCAGGACGGTTTTATTCGTCGTAGCCGAAGGTATCTCCGTCTTTTACAATACAAATCATGGTCTTTCCGGTGTTCAGCTCAATTTCGTTGCCGTTGTCATCATAGAACTTTGTAGGTTCGTAATCTGCCGTCTTTTTCCAGTTGACATGGATGCCTCTGCCATTTGTGAAATAATAGCCGTCCCGTTTGGTATCATGTACCTGAAAGGAAAGATAACCGTTGTCATCCCTTACTTCCTGATAAGCGAACTGGATCAAGACGTTTTTGAAAGCCAGCTGCTTGTTATCGAATCTGGCATCCACATGGGGCTTGCCGTATTCGAAGCGGTAGTAAAGCCCGTCATCCGCATTGTATTCGAAAGAAGTTTTGGAAACGGTGTAGGTCTTTGCCATATCAATCTTGCTTGCAGAAAATGAATTCTGGTATTGCTCCAGGGTGTTGGGTCTGGATTCGGGAGCAAACTTAAAGTGATCCGGCTTGTAATAATCTCCCCGGTAGGTTTTGGAGATTCCCAGCTTGTCCATGGCCTCATTTGCCCCTTTGGCGCTCAGATAAGCATTCTGGGGAGCCTTCCTGTCGGAGGTACGATAATAGGCATTGCCGTATACGCCCTTTTTCCCTGTGCCGCCGTAATTGGCGCCGGTAACATTGTTGGTGCTCTTCTGCTCAATGACAGGCGCGATATAAAAAGGACCGCCAAAATGAAAATAAACGGCATCCCATTCAAAAGACCAATATACAAAATAATCACGGCAGCTTCTTACATTGCCGATCCGATCCATGTCGTCCCGGTCCCAGTCCTTGAAAACAGCCATAAGACGGGTGATCCTGGCTTCTACGGGGCATTCGTACAGGATGTCCGCTCTGGAAAGGCTGTAATGGGGCAGCGCTGAAGAATCATTGGGAACCATCACTGCAATGGGCCGCTGGTCTGCGATGTCTCCTGAAATCCATTCATTTGTCAGCGTGCTTCTCACCATTCCTTCTTCGGGAGGAACTTCCTCATTGGCTTCTTGCGTTGCCGTTTCGCTTTCTGTTTCCACAGGAACGCTTTCCGGTGTTTCCTGTACCGCGGCTGAAGTCGTTTCTTCCGCAGGCGATTCTTCCTTCTTCCCGCAGCCAAAAAGGAGCGCGGCGCAGGAAAGGCCTGCCAGGAGTAATACGCTCAGTTTTTTCATTGTAAATCCTCACTTTCCTCACGATTTTTCTCAGGTAAAGAACGGCGCCCTGTGTGAAGGCGCCGTTTTCTGCCCGGCCCTCTGTAGAAGAGGACCGGTGTAAACTTATAAGCCTTAATTGCCATTATAGTCAAAAAGGGAGGGCTTGTCACTATGCTTTAATGAAAATTAAGGAATTGACTGGCCTGCATTTTTCGTACGGAAATGTGCCTTTTCAAGGATTTCCATTTTTGATATACTTTACAAGGATGGGTAAAATAATAAAGGGATGATAGCAATTTTGTACAAAGAAAAGAGGAAAAATGTATAGGGTATTATTTGCGGAGGATGAACTGCTTGTAAGGCTGGGCCTGAAAAATTCTATCAGGTGGGCCGATTATGAAATGGAAGTGGTGGGGGAGGCGGACAATGGGATTACGGCGCTGGAGCTTTTCCGCAGGCTGAAGCCGGATGTTCTTATCACCGACATTAAAATGGGAGGCATGGACGGCTATGAGCTGATCCGCAGGGTCAGGGATATTGACGGCAGCTGCGCTATTGTGATCATTTCCTGCCTGGATGATTTTGAGACGCTTCGGAAAATGATGGGCTACTGCATTATCGGGTATATCCTCAAGGCCAGCATGACCTTTGAGGAAATCGGCGACGTGCTGAAGAGGACAAAACAGTATCTGGAAAATATCCGGAGGCAGCAGGCGGAACCGGAGCCGGAGGAAGAAGGGAAAAAGGAGGCGCGTCTTTGCAGCTATCTGTGCAGCGCCGAAAAGCCGGAGGAAACGGTGCGCTGGATGGCGGATTGGGCGGTTCCGCTGGAAAGCCTGCGTTTTATGGTGCTCCTTTCGCTTCGCAGGGAAGACAGTGGGAAGATTAACGCGCTGGGAATGAAGCTGGTGCGTCAGCTTCTGGAGCAGTGGCTGCCGGGTGCCGTCTGTGCGCAGACGAGCCGGACAGAGGTGGCCGTGCTGTGGCCGGGGGAGGAGGAGAAGCTGGAGGAGGGACTTGCCCGGCTGGATGATGCCGTGGATAATTTTCTCGGCGTTAAATTCCTGAGGAAAAAAGCGGCGCTTAAGAAGGACCGGAGCGTCTGGGAGGCTTACCGGGAGCTGCTGTATCAGGAAACACAAGCCAGGGAGGAGGATCCCCTGATGGAAAAAGCTGTCCGTTTTATGCAGGAAAGGTATCGGGAACAGATAACGCTTCACGAGATATCCGATTATCTGTGTATCAGCCCCAGCTACTTTTCCGCCCTGTTTAAGAAAAATACCGGAAAAAGCTTTGTGGAATACCTGAATGATATCCGTCTGGAAAAGGTGCTGGCGGAGCTTCGCATCTCAAAGGATAAGATCGCCTGCATCGCACAGCGCCACGGTTTCCGCAATCAGGAGTATTTTACCCGGTTTTTCAAGAAAAAGATGGGGATATCCCCGGTGAAATGGAGACAGCAGAATTTCCGGACGAAAAAGGGGGCTGCCCATGAAAAGACTGAACTGGAAAGTTAAGCTTGTGATCACGATCATCGGAGCCATCAGCCTTGTTGTGGCGGTGCTGTATCTGGTGACCTATTTATTTTTTTCCGCGCAGCTGAAACGGAATGATGAAAAAATAGCGCAGATGAATTTCCGGCAGGCGGAGGAAAACCTGGAGCAGATCATAAAGCTGGGAATCAGGGACGCCAACCGTTATGACATGGATATGATGGCCTGGACTTTTGGGAACCGTGAGTTTGAGGGAGATTCCCAGCGGACCGCGCTGACAAGAAAAATGATTCTTCGTTTCGAGGAGATCCTTGCCATCAACCCGAATCTGAGCGCAGCGGCCCAGATGAATGGGGACGGTGAAACGGTAATTGCCAGCGTGTCCAAAAACCGCACCGGAATCACGCAGGTTTCAGAGGAACTGAGGGCAGTGCTGGAGGAAAGTACAAAGATCTATCCGGCTTTTCAATGGGTGCCGGGTGATGTGCTGGGAGAGGATGAGGTTCTAAGTAAGGCAGTGGAGGAGCCTGCCGTGCTGGGAATCCGGTCTATCGGCCGTTCCGGCCGGGCGGAGGAGGACAGCTTCATCATCCTGAGCATTTCGGAGGAGCGTATCCGCAGATGCTACGAATCTGTAGTATACAACGGCAGCCAGGCAGTGCTTCTGGATGAAAACAACCGGGTGATTTCCAGTACGAAGGAAGGCCTTCTGTATCAGGAATTTGAACCGGAAAAGGACTGCCGGATCGTGGTGTATCCGTTATCCTACAATAACTGGACCATGGTGAATATGATCCCGGTGAAAAATTATCAGAAGGAGATCCGCACCTTCCGGAATTTTTCCATGGTCATCATACTGACCGCCGCGGTGTGCGTGATATTTATTGCGGTGATATGGAGCAGAAGATATACATCGCCTATCCAGAACCTGATGGATAATATGGAAAAGGTGGGAAAGGAACAGCTGGATATTACGCTTCCTGAGCGCACAGGCCTTTGTGAGCTGGACAATCTCAACCGGGAATTTTGTGAAACGGTGCGGAAGCTGAAAATGTATATTGCAGACCTGCAGCAGGCGGAGAAGGATAAGGCGGCGGAGGAGCTGAAGGCGCTGCAGTACCAGATCAATCCGCATTTTCTGTATAATTCACTCAATTCCATCCGCTGGATGGCCATGATGACGAATAATATAAAGGTGGCGGATTCCATTGTCATGCTTACAAGAATTATCACTCCCGTGTTCCGTAATCCCAGCCTGACGTGGAAAATCAGGGACGAGCTGGAATTTATTGACAACTATATCGGGATGATGATGCTGCGCTATTCCGGCAGCCTGGAGTACAAAATGGAATGCAGGGAGGATCTGAAGGAGGAAAGCTTTCCCCGGTTTGTGCTGCAGCCTGTCATAGAGAACTGTTTTGTGCACTGCAGAAACAAAGCGGAGGACATGAAAATCCGTGTCGCCATTGACAAAACGGAAGCGGGCTTTGTCATCGAGGTGCGCAATACGGCGGAATATGCGGAGGAAGAGCGTCTGGCTCAGGTAACTGAACAGCTGCGGAATACGAAGGAGGCTTCCGGGGAGGATGTGGGGCTGTACAACGTGGTGAAAAGGCTCCGTTATCTGTATGGGGAAGAATGCAGCATTATCCTTTTCCGGGAAAAAAATGAGGTGGTCAGCCGCATCAGCTTTCCGGAGAAGCCCAGTTAAACAATTGTAAGATTTATACATAAATTATAAAATAAGTCAATTAAAAAAAGGCATAATTATAAACTGGATGAAATACGACAATTGAAAAATAAAATAGAACATATAAAAATCCCCTTTATTTGTTATTGTTTATATGCGGGTAGCACAAGACGTCTTATGCATGACAGTAGTAAACTATTATGATGGAAGGGGATGTACTATGAAAAAGAAAAAAATGATGGCACTGCTTTGTGCCATGACATTAACGACCGGTTGTCTTTATGGCTGCGGCCAGTCGGACGGCGGCAGCGTGCAGACGGATTCCGGGGCGGGTACGGCGGCAGCTTCGGATACCGGCAGCGTTGGGGGAGAGACCGCCGACATATCCGAGCATGTGGATATTTCCATCGGCGGGATCAATGTGGGAAATTCCAGCTCTTCCGAAGGCTGGCCCTCGGAAATCGTTACTTATATAGAAGAAAAATTCAATGTGACGCTGGAAACAAAATCCTATGATAATGAAAGTCTGAACCTGGATCTGTCAGGCGGCACCACCTGCGATATTCTGCAGATCAATGATGAACATATCGAATCCATTCTGAAGGGAAAGCATGCGGTGGATCTATCCCAGTATCAGGATACGCTGGCAAAAAATATTTTTTCCGATACCTATTCCTTCCGCAATGAAGTTTTAAAAAGCTTCAAAAGCAACGGAGAGGATAAGCTGTACTTTGTAACGCCCCGCGTGACCTCTGACAACGCCCAGTCCACTTTTGGGGCCACATTAAATTATGGTTATGCGGTGCGCTGGGATTTGTACAAGGAAATCGGCAGCCCGGAAATCAAAAATGATGATGATTATGTGGAAGCGCTGAAGAAAATGAAGCAAATCTATCCGGAGACAGAGGACGGACTTCCGGTCTATGCCCTCAGCGCCTATAACGACAGCAATCTGCACCCCTATTTTTTCATCGGATGTCTGACACAGGGCTATTCCAATATGGAGAGCGGGCTGTATGTGAAGAACATGAAAACAAACGAGCTGGTTCCGGATATCTATGATGTGAATCTGGATGGTGTGACAACGCCCTTCTGGGCAGGAATCTCCTTCTATAACAAGCTGTATAAGGCCGATCTGCTGGATCCTGACTGCTTTATTACCAAGGGAGAGGACCTGACGGAAAAATACACCAAGGGACAGTATCTGGGAGGATATGTAAACTGGCATTACGGCAACTGGAATAAAAATGCAAAAGCCGAGGATCCGGAGACAATGAAGCAGTTTGTGATACTTCCCGCCTACATGGGATGGGCTAATGAAAGGAATTTCGCCGGCTGGCAGGGAAAATACTTCCTGGTATCCTCCCACAGCAAGAACATTGAACGGGCTGTCATGATTCTGGATTATCTGCAGAGCGAGGAATGCGCAAGGATTGTGGACAGCGGTGTGGAAGGCAGATGGGAAATCGGCGCGGACGGAAAACCGGCCCTGACGGAGGATACAATTGACATGAAGTCCAATACGGCCCGGGCCGAGGAATGGACCAAGAGCGGCATCGGCGCCACCTTCTCCGATATGGTGGGCTTTGATCCCAACAATATTGCTTCGGACGGAAGCGCAATCAGCCTGTGGGAGAAGCCGGATATCATGGTGAGAAACCTGACGGCGGCGGAAAAGGATATGTGCAAGGAGTTTGGTATTGAGCTGCCCTCCGATCTGCTGAAGAAAAAGATGGAGGCCGGTGAAAGCATGGATATGAGCGCAGGCAATTCCGCCATCCAGTTCGGCATGGAAATCGTTCCCAGCGATATCGGGCGGATCGACAGCAATTGTGAACAGATCACAATCAATGCAATTCCCGGACTTGTCCAAGCAAAAACGGACGAAGAGTTCCAGGCGGCCAAGGAGGCTTTGATGGCGGAGCTGAAGGCAGCAGGAGCAGAGGATTCCATCGCCTGGTGGACGCAGGCCTGGAATACCTCCAAGGAAGCAGTTGAAAACATGCAGTAACAGTTTGGCCGAAGGATGAACTGCTACGTAGTAATACTTTCTGCGGCGGACAGGAGCTCCTGTCTGCCGCAGTCTGGTAAAGGAGAAGAATTGCCATGGGAAAAAAAGTGATACCGGGGCGGCGGAAAAAGTATAATCTGCTTTTTATGACACTGCCTTTTATGATAATTGTGCTTCTTTTTAACTATGTGCCGATATTCGGCTGGATTTATTCCGTATTTGACTACATACCGGGGGTATCCGTTTTTGACTGTGATTTTGTGGGGCTGGATTTTTTCCGGCTGATTTTCAAGGATGCCAATGTGGTGAGAACGCTGAAAAACACCTTTATTTTTGCCGTGATAGGAATTGTGCTTACGCCGCTTCCCATGTTTTTTGCCATACTGCTCAATGAGATTAAATGCGGCCCCGTACGGAGAGTGGTGCAGACCTTTACAACGCTTCCCAATTTCATCAGCTGGGTGATCATTTTTTCCCTGGCGTTTTCCCTGTTCGCCACCGACGGCGTGGTGACAACGCTGATAGCGCGGATTACGGGCAGTGAAGTGAATTCCATTTTAAGCTCGGGGGAATCGGTGTACTGGTTCCAGACAGCGCTGGGCATCTGGAAATCGCTGGGCTGGAGCTCCATCATTTATCTGGCGGCCATTGCGGGGATTGATCAGGAGCAGTATGAGGCCGCAAGAGTGGACGGCGCCGGGTATGTACAGTGTGCGCTGCATGTGACGCTGCCAGCGTTGATGGAAACCTATGTGGTGCTTTTTATCCTGCAGATAGGGAATTTCCTGAATACGGGTTACGAACAGTATATGCTGTTCAAAAATGCGCTGACGGCCAATAACATTGAGGTGCTGGATCTCTACACCTACCGCATCGGTCTGGAAAATATGGATTATTCCTACGGCGTGGCCATCAGTATCCTGAAATCCATTGTCAGCATTACCCTGGTGGTGCTGGCCAACATGGTCGCAAAGAAAATCCGCGGGAATACGGTGATCTGACAAAAGGAGGCAAGTTTGAAAGTTCCTTTCAAACTACTTATTAATGCAGTGTCGCAGGCAAGCCTGCGATATGCGGGAGGTATAAAAATGAAAATAAAACCGTCAAAATCAAGAGTTATTTTCCAGATATTTAACTATTTTTTAATGCTGCTGACCACCTTTATCTGCGTATATCCCTTCTGGTATATCGTGATTTATACCTTCAGTGATTCCAGAAAGGCAGGGATCAACAGCCCTGTTTTCCTTCCCAGGGGATTTTCCGTTTCCAATTACATAGATATATTCAAGCTGAACGGTTTTTTCCCCGCGCTGGGAATATCTGTCCTGCGTACGGTGCTGGGAACGGTTTCGGCCGTGCTGGTCTGCTCTTTTCTGGGATATATGTTCACAAAGGAGGAAATGCCGGGCAGGAAGGTGATGTACCGTTTCCTTGTCATGACGATGTATATCAACGGCGGCCTGATTTCCACCTTTATCGTCATGAAATCCTATGGGCTTCTGAATACATTCTGGATTTACATTCTGCCGATGCTGATTTCTGCATATAATATCGTGCTAATTAAGACCTATATGGAATCCTTGCCGGCATCCCTGGAGGAATCCGCCATGCTGGACGGGGCGGGCTACATCAGGGTGTTTACGAGCATCATCCTGCCGCTTTCCAAGCCCATTATTGCGACCGTGGCGGTATTTGTGGCGGTAGGACACTGGAATTCCTGGTTTGACAATCATATTTATACGAGAGGCGAAAGTTCGCTGACAACCCTGCAGTATCTGTTGTATAATTACCTCAACGAATCACAGCGTCTGGCGGACCAGATTAAAAATACCAGCAATTTAAGCAGCATTGAGAACGCCATGGAAACCATTTCACCCAAAGGGGTGAGAATGACGATTACCGTGCTGGCCTCGCTGCCGATCTTTGCGGTTTATCCTTTTATGCAGAAGTATTTTGTCAAAGGAATTATGGTGGGGGCGGTGAAGGGATGACGTGCGGGAGAACGGTTCAGGTATCGGAACGTTTTCTGAATTGTTATCCGTATTGTTATCCGCCGGAATGGATTTGAAAAAGGAGGAGGAAAAAAGATGGACACGAAAGAGCTGTACCCCGGTTATGGGGAGGATGTGAGGCTTACCCGCGTGGCGCCCGCGCCGAGGCAGATTGTACATCAGGAGCTGGAATATTTCGGCTTCATTCATTTTACGGTCAATACCTTTACGGGAAGGGAATGGGGGAACGGGGAGGAATCCCCCTCCATTTTCAATCCGGAGAAGCTGGATGCAGGGCAGTGGGTGGAAACGGCGGTCAGGGGAGGAATGACGGGCCTGATTCTCACCTGCAAGCATCATGACGGCTTCTGCCTGTGGCCCAGTGCATATACGGAGCACAGCATTAAAAATTCTCCCTATAAAGGGGGAAAAGGTGACATCGTAAGGGAGCTTTCCGACGCCTGCCGGGAAGCGGGACTGAAATTTGGCGTTTATTTGTCTCCCTGGGACAGAAACCAGGAAACCTATGGTACGGGTAAGCCCTATGATGACTATTATGTAAACCAGCTTACGGAGCTTCTTACCAATTACGGGGAAGTATTTACCGTTTGGCTGGACGGCGCCTGCGGAGAGGGGCAGAACGGCAAAAAACAGGTGTATGACTGGGAACGCTATTATGAGGTGGTGCGCCGGCTGCAGCCGGAAGCCAATATTTTCGGCTGCGGGCCGGACGTAAGATGGTGCGGCAATGAGGCCGGGGACACCAGGCCCAGCGAATGGAGCGTGGTGGCCGCAGAGCTGGCGGATGCGGAGAAGGTAGCCTCCGAAAGCCAGCAGGAGGACAGCGAGGAATTCCGGCAGAAAAAGCTGGTCAGCACAGATATGGATCTGGGCAGCAGAGCTGTCCTGAAGAATAAAAAGAATCTGATCTGGTATCCTGCAGAGGTGGATGTATCCATCCGCCCCGGTTGGTTTTATCATGAGGAAGAAAACGATAAGGTGAGATCCTTTGAAAACCTGAAGGAAATCTATTTAAAATCCGTGGGCGGTAACTGTACGCTGCTGCTGAACATCCCTCCGGATACGGACGGACTGATCCGGGAGGAGGACAGAAGGAGCCTGTTTATGCTGGGGGATTTCATCCGGGAGTCCTTTGGCAGGAATCTGGCGGAGGAAGCGGTACTTACCGTAAAGCCGGAGAAAGACCGGGATGGGAAGGACGGAAGCGTTCTTCTTAAGAAGGGTGAGGAAACCTGGTTCGGCAATCCGGACGGCCTGTGTGAGCTGGAGGTGGAGTTTACCTGGGCAGAGGAGCGCTGCCTTAATTATCTGGTGGTACAGGAGGCGATCCGGTTCAGCCAGCGCGTGGAGCAGTTTGAAGTATACTGCCTGGATGGACAGGGCTGCTGGAAGCAGATCGAAAAAGGGACGACCGTGGGATATAAGCGGATTGTGCCGCTGCATGGGGCGCCAACGAAGGGGCTTAAGCTTGTGATCACGGACGCGCGGGTGGCGCCTGTCCTGGCATTTACGGGCGTTTATTAAAGAGCGGATTCTGATGGGGGCATTCCGGCGTTATATATTCTGGCCTGGCCGTGATAATTCAATCGTCCGGATTGGGACCCGCCGCGTCTGACTGCCTGTTCCATGCTTTCCTGAAAACATACCGGAAAATTTTACTGAAAACATTCCTGAAAACAACCCTGTGGTAAAATCGCGGCCTTGGTGATATAATAAGAAAAAATGTAACCACGCAGGCAGATTTTCCCGTACTTTCAGGAAAACGGCTTCTGTCCGCGGAGAATTTGGAGGTTTTCGATGAAGAAAATAATTGTAACCGGATGCAACGGACAGCTGGGACGGGCTGTTAACCTTTTTTTTAAAGATGCGGCAGATATCAGCTTTGTGAACACGGATGTGGGAGAACTGGACATTACTAATATTGATAAGGTAATGGAGCTGGCAAGGGAAGTAAAGCCCTATGCAATCATCAACTGCGCGGCCCATACGGGCGTGGATGCCTGTGAAACGGAATATGACAAGGCTTTTAAAATCAATGCCATCGGCCCCAGGAACCTGGCCATTGCGGCAAGGGAGACCGGCGCAAAGCTGATGCATATTTCCACGGACTATGTATTTGACGGAAAAGCGACAAAGCCCTATGTGGAGACGGATGCCACCAATCCCCATGGCGCTTACGGATCCACTAAGCTGGCAGGCGAGAATTTTGTGAAGGATTTTGCGGACAAGTATTTTATTTTGAGGACGGCCTGGCTGTACGGCGATGGCAAGAACTTTGCCAAGACCATGCTCCGGCTTTCCGAAGATCATGATATGGTAACGGTGGTAGAGGATCAGTTCGGTTCCCCCACCAGCGCGGCTGAGCTGACCAAGGCCATTAATGCGCTGCTTTTTACGGAAAATTACGGAACCTTCCACGCAACCTGTGAAGGCTCCTGCAGCTGGGCTGAGTTTGCAAAGGAGGTATTCCGGCTGGCAGGTAAGGCAACGCAGGTAAAGGCGATTACCACCGAGGAATACGGCGCGGCCGCGCCCAGGCCGGCTTATTCCGTACTGGAAAACAGGATGTTCAAGCTGACCACGGACTTTATGTTTGCGGACTGGCATGATGCGATTGCGGAATATATTAAGACGCTGTAAAAGATATAAAGGATATGAGGGAAGCTGCAGTACTCGCAAACAGTACTGCAGCTTCTTTCATTTCGTGATTTTCAGATATCTGTAATTACTTATTTCTTTGGAACGGAGATTTTTGCCTGCTGTTTTCTTTCCGGTCCGCTTTTTTGGCATTGGCTTCCGGTCCGGGGCCGGCGATCTCAAGCCCTGCATGTATCAGCAGCGGCATGGACAGAATGAGCGAGTAGGCATATCTTACGTCGGACGCCACCGGTGTTGCGGCGCACAGCGTAAGAAGGACGGCAAAGAACGGCAGGTACAGAATCCAATTCTCTTTTTTCCCATTTAACAGACAGTTGGCAAACAGGAACACAGCCGCCCAGGTAAATGTGCCGATGCTGTAAAGCAGTCCGTAGAGCGGGAAAATAGTATACAGCTTGGAAAGGATCTCCACAATTTTCGTCACAGCCTGACCGCGCAGCACAGGCTGCCAGGACAGGCCCAGTTCATTGGGGGAAATCCCTTCATTTGTAAGAAGGCCCGGCGCATCCGGGAACCAGTAGCCCTTCGTCTGATCCACAAAAGCATTCCAGTAATCCAGCGGATATTTAAGCCCCAGCTGCACCCAGAGCCTGAGATACTCGCCCTTATGCGCCTCCAGATATTCCGGATGCCCATACTGGATCAGCGCCTTCACCGGATCGGAAAGCTCCGGCTGATAATAATCCGTAATTACCGAATATTCCACGGTTTTTCCCAGCAGCTCCTTCTGTTCCCCGGACAGCTCTCTTCCTTCATAAACCACCCGCGCTATCTGCTGGGCCGGAATAGAGAGCGATTCGGAAAACGCAGGCTGCGCCACATCAAAGGCCTCCATGACAGGCCCTTTTACCAGGAACACAACAGCCAGTACCAAAACCTGCAAAGGTAAGATTATCTTCCAATGCCTTCGGAAGGCATATACCAGAAAAGGCATGGAAAACACAAAGGCATATAGCCCGTTAGAGCGCATCAGGCACACCAGGACGCCGCTTATGCCAAACAAAACAAGCAGCCCGGGCCTCTCTCCAAACCTGCGCCCTTCGCAGCAGAGCGGCAGCAGCTGGTAAACGCTCAGCACGAACAGAAGAAACAGCCCGGAAAAAAGAATATCTTTCCACATGGTCACCGCAAAAATCCCGTTATAAGGCACCAGGGCATAAAAAAGCAGGAAACAGAAGCACAGCTTTTTCCCCGCGCCGCGCCGGAACAGAACCTGCAGCCCGTAAGTAACGATCAGAGCCATGGCAATCATCTGAAAAACTGTATAACATGCAATCCCCGCATACACATCATGAAATACCGCATTCCCCAGGGAGGTAAACAGCTGAATCAGCAGCGTATGCACAAAAGGATGATGATTGCTGTACCCGATAAGCCCGCCCGCCTGGCTGAACTGGCTTAAGCTGTCGGGCGTCATGACCCCGGGAAAATCATAAAGGAACCAGGGAAACCAGCATGCCAGCAGAAGCAGGAAAATCAGCCAGAACGGCTGCCCTGAATTTTTCACTCCGTCCGCCTGCCCCGTCCCGGCTTTCTTCGCATTTCCCTCCACAATTCTCCGGATCCGCTCCGAACGCTTCTCCAGCAGCAAAAACAAAACCCCGCAGCCCCTGAAAAACAGCAAAAACAGCCCCGCCGCCGTCAGACCCAGATAAATCAGCCGGAACAGCCCGTTTTCCAACGTCCCGGTCAGTTCCCCATGCGCCGCCGCAACATAACAGAACGTATAAAAAATACCCAGGACCAACGCCGCTGTCCGCCGCTTCCCCGCGCTGCGCCCATGAACCAGCTTCTTCCCCTCCTCAGAAAGCGCGCACTCCCTTTCCCTGCCGGCAGCATACTTGAAAAACTGGAAACACAACAGAAAAAGAACCAGAGTTATTATATTCGTAGTCGCAATTCCCCCAATATTCGCCAAAGCAAAAGCAGCCAGATAACCCTCCAGCAAAAAAGGAAGCCTTTCTTTCACACTATTCATACACAATCCTTTCCCGAATCCAAACAATACCTTTGAAATCCCGCCGCCCTGTGCCCTCAAGGCTGCAACTATTTTACCACGAATTCCTTTCCCCTGCCTACCATTTCCGGCGATATTCCAACGGCGTCATATTTTCCGCCTTTTTAAACACCTTAATAAAATATCCCGCGTCCGCAAATCCGCACAACAACGCGATTTCTTCAATAGAGCTGTCCGAAAAACGAAGCAGTGACTTGGCATGGGAAATCCGCCGCCCCGTCAAATCACTCCCAATCGTAATCCCATACTTCTTCTTATATTCCCTGGAAAGATGATATTTACTAATAAAAAAAAGCCCCGACAGCTCCTCCAGAGATATTTTTTCCTGATAATGCTCCTCCAGGTACTTTCTCACCTGCATCAGCTTCGGAGAAAGCTCCCTTCCCTCCCCGGCCTCAGCCCTGTTTTCCAGAAAACAAAGCGTAATCAAATCCGTAAGATATTTATGCGCGCTCAGCTCCATCAAAGAAGGCTTCTCCTGCATCAAACCGAAAAGGTCGGTTAAACTATCCGTAAAGGCCGCGGCATTGGCCGGATGAAAAATCGATCCCCGATCCTGTTCCTGATAAGCCTTATAAAAATCATCCGCCCCATTCCCGTTAAAATGCACCCACATCAAAGTCCACGGATGCTCCGCCGTACTTTCGTGGGCATACTGGTTCCGGCAGTTGATATACACACAATCCCCCGCCCGGATAAAATGCTTCTTCCCCCGGTAAGTCAGATATCCTTCCCCCTGAATTACCGTCAGAAAAAGATAAGAACTGATATTTTCCCTGGAGCTGATATGCGGCTCCATACTCGTCAGCGTCCCGATCTCCTGCACATAAAGATAATGCTGCCTTGCATAAGCAGAAGGCGTCGCCAACACACGATCCGACAAAGACTTCCCCATAACCATAAAACCTCCTTTTGGGTGGGGGATATCTTTGAGGTGAGTATCGGTTTCCCGGGCGCCTTCCCGGGCGGGGGTGAGGGGATGGTGTGTGGGCCGGGTGGGGACATGGGGCTGGGGGAGGGCTGTTTCTGCTGCGGCCTCTGTTTCCGGTCCCTGATTCTGTAAGGGAGTCACGAAAAAATGGTGAGATTCCTTACTGTTTCTTTTTTCCGCAGCCAGTCTGCCCGGGAGGCTTTGTCTGACGAACAGACGACGCCAGTCGTCTGCGAGGAGTTCAAGCCGACCAGACTGGCTGCGGGAAAAAGAAACAGTTAGGAATCCCCCATTTTTAAGCCCGACCGCGCAGACCAGCCCGCCGCCTCCGCCTTCCTCCCGCCCCCAAACCCCCCGCCGCCACAGGGCTCACAGCCCTCCCTCAACAACCCTCCTACATTATAAAGCAATCCCCACCAGATAGCAATATATTACTATTTGTGGGCAAGATAGTAAATTGTAATGAGGAAAATTAAGTGGTATATTCTTTTGCAGTCACAGCAAAATAAGCCTAATAGATTAAAAACAGAGAGGTAAACAGTATGAATAACGTTGCATTGATTACAGGGATTAACGGGCAGGATGGTTCTTATCTTGCGGAGTTTTTATTGGAGAAGGGGTATGAGGTGCATGGCCTGGTGAGGCGTCACAGTATTTCTGTTACCAGCAGGATTGACCATCTGATTCATTCCCCCTATAATAATGTTAAATTCTTTCTTCATTATGCGGACACGACGGATTCCAGCGGACTGATGCGGCTGATGGCGGAAATCAAGCCTACCGAAGTGTATAACCTGGCGGCGCAGTCTCATGTTGGTATTTCCTTTGAGGTCCCGGAATATACGGCGGATGCTACAGGAATGAGTACGCTGAAGCTTTTGGAGGCCATTCGGATCAATGGGGGGCCGTGCCGTTTTTATCAGGCGTCTACCTCCGAGCTGTTCGGCGGGCTGCCGGAGACGGCTCCCCAGAGTGAGAAAACGCCTTTTTATCCCAAGAGCCCTTATGGTGTGGCGAAGCTGTATTCTTACTGGATTACGGTGAATTACAGGGAGTCTTATAATATGTTCACCTGTAACGGGATTCTGTTTAATCATGAATCACCCAGAAGGGGCGAGAATTTCGTTACCAGGAAGATTACGCTGGCCATTGCCAATATTCTGGCAGGAAAGCAGGAGAAGCTTTCCCTGGGGAATATGAATGCCAAGAGGGACTGGGGCTTTGCAGGGGATTATGTGGAAGGTATGTGGCTGATGCTGCAGCAGGATAAGCCGGGGGATTATGTGCTGTCTACGAATGAAACCCATACGGTAAGAGAATTTGCGGAGGCGGCTTTCCAGGAGGTGGGCATTACTGTCCGCTGGGAAGGGACCGGGGTGAATGAAAAGGGTTATGATTCCCGGACCGGCAGGCTGCTTGTGGACGTAAATCCTGAATTTTACCGTCCGGCGGAGGTGGAGTTCCTCTGGGGAGATTGTTCCAAGGCGGAGAAAGAACTGAACTGGAAGAGAAAAGTGGATTTTAAAGGCCTTGTGGCTATGATGATGGATGCGGATATGCAGGCCGTTGTCGGCGTGGGCTGTGAGGAATTTAAAAACAGAAAGTAGGATTTTATGTTAACTGTGCTGTTCAACTGGGGATATATTTTCGTTACGGCATTTCTGATTGGCTTTGCGGTATTGCTGCCTTTTGAAAGGGGCGGCGCGGCGGCCGGCAGGGCGCCCGGAGGCGGGACGGGTGCTGTCCGCCGGAAGATGACGGCGGTCCTGATGGCGGGGCTTGCGGCGGTAACGGTATATTCCCAGGTGTTCAGCCTTTTTGCGGGAGTGGGGCTTTGGGCAAATGTGCTGTTGGTGGCGGCGTGTGCGGTCATTGCGGTGGTCTGTCGCCGGCCTCTGGCTGTTTATTGGCGGGAAAGGGCCGGTCAATGCAGCAGGGGGTATGCGGTGTTTTTGGCGGGACTGGTCCTGCTGATGGCCTATGGGACCTCCAGAGGGTATATGCATGTGGATACCGGGCTGTATCATGCCCAGGCCATACGGTGGATCGAGGAGTATGGCGTGGTTCCGGGGCTGGGTAACCTGCACAGCCGGTTTGCCTATAACAGCGCGGCGTTTCCGTTGTGCGCGGTTTACAGTATGCGGTGGCTGGGAGGAAGCCTGTTCCCGGAGGGAATCCATGCGGTGCAGGGCTTTCTGGCGCTGCTGGTGGGTATCCAGTGCAGCGGGATCCGGACGTTGGCGGCGCGCAGAAGGGTGAGGGTCTCCGACTTTGTAAGGGTGGGAGGCATCTATTATCTGACTGTGCTGTTTGGTGAGATGGTGTCGCCGGCGTCGGATTATTTTGCCATGCTGCTGCTGCTTTTTATCCTGATTGACTGGCTGGATCTGCTGGAGAGCGGGGAAAAGGAGGCGGCGCCCTATGCCCTGCTTTCCCTGCTTCTTGTATTTACGGTTACGGTGAAGCTGTCGGCGGCGGTGATTCTGCTGCTGGTGCTCAAGCCTGCGGTGCAGCTGCTGCGGGAAAAAAGGTGGAAGGAAATCGGGCTGTATCTGGGGCTTGGTTTTGGGATTGCGCTTCCCTGGCTGATACGGGGCGTGCTGATTTCCGGCTGGCTGTTTTATCCTTTTACTTTTCTGGATCTGTTCCCTGTGGACTGGAAAATCGAAAAGGGCTATGCGGATTGCGATTCCAAGGAGATCCAGGTGTTTGCCAGGCTGCTTTATGATGTAAATCTGTATGGCACGCCGTTTTCCGGCTGGGCGGGCAAGTGGTTTGCCTCCCTGAAGGGGCTGGAAAAGCTTTGGGTGGCGGCAAGCGCCGCATGTACCGGGCTGGGGGCTGTAACCATTGTGGGAGCGGGCCTGAGAGTATGGAAAGCAGGATTGGCAGAACGGAAAAACAGGGCACGGGAAAAGGAGATACAGAAAAAGGATACACAGGAAAACAGGCCGGAGGCGGACGAAATTCTTCCCTGGGACTGGATTTTGTATGCGGCGGTCCTGATAACAGGTTATTTTTTCTGGCAGTTTTCCGCGCCATTGGTGCGTTATGGTTATGTCTATGTGCTGGCGCTGCCTATGGCGGTGCTGGGCTGCTGTTATATATGGGTGCAGGGGAAAATTGAAAAGGGCAGCCGGTACGGATATTATGTATTCGAAGCCGGTTTCCTCCTGTTCCTTATATTTAAGGCTGTGGGCCTGGCCGGCGGCATGGCGGCGTCTGCGGGGGAGCCTTATTATGTGAGGCAGCAGGGCTATGGAAGCTTTGACGCTGTCACCTATGATGTGGACGGTGTGACGGTTTATGTGCCTGCGGACGGCGGGCAGATTGGATATGATAAATTCCCTTCCTCCCCCAGGATCCAGAATATTGAGCTGCGGGGAGAAGGAGAGCATGCGGGAGATATCAGGTATGGCTTCCGCGAGAATAGAAAAGAGGAAGATGCACAATGAGTACAATCGAAAAATCAGATAAAATATATGTGGCGGGTCACCGGGGACTTGTGGGCAGCGCTATCGTGAGGAACCTGCAGGCAAAGGGCTATGAAAATGTGATCGGCAGGACACACAGGGAGCTTGATCTGACAAGCCAGGCGCAGGTAAGGGATTTTTTTGAAAAGGAAAGGCCGGACGTGGTGGTACTGGCCGCTGCGAAGGTGGGCGGAATCAATGCCAATAATACCACGCCTGCGGAGTTTGCCTATGAAAATATGCAGATTCAGTGCAATGTCATTAAATGCTGCCATGATTTTCATGTAAAAAAGCTGCTTTTTCTGGGAAGCACCTGTATTTATCCGAAAATGGCGCCCCAGCCCATTCCGGAGGATGCGCTTCTCACCGGACCTTTGGAGGAAACGAATGAAGCCTATGCGATTGCCAAAATTGCGGGGCTGGAAATGTGCAAATTTTATAAAAGGCAGTACGGCGATGATTTTATCAGCTGTATGCCCACGAATCTGTATGGCCCCCATGATAACTATGATCTGAAGGGAAGCCATGTGCTGCCCGCCATGATCCGGAAGTTCCATGAGGCAAAGGTGAACGGCGCGTCCACGGTGGAGCTGTGGGGCACCGGGACTCCCCTGCGCGAGTTCCTTTACGTGGATGATATGGCGGATGCCTGTGTGTTCCTTCTGGAAAATTATAGCGGTGAGCAGCATGTAAATATCGGCACCGGCAAAGAGATTACAATTAAGGAGCTGGCGGAGACCGTGCGCAGGACGGTGGGCTTTACCGGTGAAATCGTATGGAACAGCGCCATGCCTGACGGAACGCCCCGGAAGCTTACCGATGTGACTAAGCTGCACGGGCTGGGCTGGACACATAAGGTTGAGCTGGAGGAAGGCGTAAAGCTGGCTTATGACTGGTTCAGGGAAAATGTGGAGGCGGCAAGGCTGTAATTGACGGCAGCATGGAGCTACGGGAATTTTAAAGAAATGGCGGCAGCCGTAAACGAACAGTTAAAGTAACGGTCCGGTTATCTGAGCCGTTACCGGTTAAGAATGGAGAATGGACATGAAAACATACGGAGTAGTAATGGCCGGGGGCGGAGGCACCAGATTGTGGCCGCTTTCCACGAAAAAGCTGCCCAAGCAGTTTCTGAACCTGTCCGGCAGGGAAACGCTGGTGAATGAGGCTGTGGACCGGCTTCTGGGCGTTGCGGACAAGGACGATATTTTTATTGTGACCAATGCCTCGCAGACGGAGGTGATGCTTTCGCAGACCGCAGGACGGGTGAAGGCGGATCATATCCTGGCGGAGCCGGCGGCGAGGAATACGGCGGCCTGTATCGGCTATGCGGCCATAACCATTTTGAAAAAGTACGGCGACGGCATCATGTGCGTGGTGCCCTCCGATCCTTATATCAGGGATGAAAAAGGGTTCCAGGCAACGCTGCAGGAAGCGGTAAAGGCCGCTGAGGAAACGGACGCTCTTGTGACCATCGGCATCAACCCCACCTTTGCCGCTACCGGCTACGGCTATATCCGGAGCACTGCGGTGGAAGGGAAAGCGTACCGCAAGGTAGAGGAGTTTGTGGAAAAACCGGATGAGGAAACGGCAAGGGGATACCTGGAGGCAGGCAGCTATGCCTGGAACAGCGGCATGTTTATCTGGAAGGCTTCCACCATCCTTTCTTATTATAAGAAACTGCTCCCGGATATTTACGAATGCCTGATGAAGCTGGCGGAGGGCTTTTGCACTCCCGGAGAGGAAGCGCTTCTGTGGGAGGTTTATCCTGCAATCCCGAAGATTTCCGTGGATTATGGCATTATGGAAAGGGCGGATCATGTGCTCATGTTGACAGGCGATTTCGGCTGGAGCGACGTGGGCGGCTGGGACGCTTTTGACGCGCTGAAAAGCAGGGATGAAAACGGAAATCTGACCGTGGGAAAAACTTTGCTTCTTGACAGCAGGAACTGTACCGCGTATTCTGTAGACAAGCTGATCGCTGCCGTAGGCGTTGAGGATCTGATCATTGTGCAGGCCGGGGAAGCCGTTCTGGTATGCCCGCAGGCCGAGGCGCAGAGAGTGAAAGAGATCGTGGAGGCCCTGTCGGAAAAAGGAGAAAATTCGTATCTGTAGCGCGAAATTTCTCGATCGCTAATCATTCTATTTCCGGTGATACCGTGATATCATTGTAGATGGACCTGGAAAAAACTACCTTTAAGCAGGTCTGCGCACCTGTTGCGCTGACTGTAAGAAAGTGATTCAGGAGTGCCGAAATCCATCGCCAAAGGTGATACAGGCCGGATTTTGGCTGTAACTGTGAAGGTACTGAACAGTTACCGTCACGCACGGACATCAGGAGGAGAAGAATGGTTACGGAAAATTTAACGCAGGCACAGATAGAACGCTACGTATCGGAATTCATGCTGGAGCTGGGAGTGCCGGCTCATCTGAGGGGATATTATTATCTGCGGGAGGCCATTGTTCTCACTGCTTTGGATATGGAACTGGTAGGAAGCGTAACCAAGCTTCTCTACCCCGGTATTGCAAAAAACAACCATACCAATATCCAGCGGGTGGAAAGGGCGATCCGTAATGCCATAGAGGTTTCCTGGGAGAGAGGAAACCCGGCCGTATTCGAGGATTTATTCGGCTACAGCGCCGCTTCCGGGGCGGTAAGGCCGACAAACAGCGAATACATAGCCCGGATAGCGGACCGTATACGTATGGACGGGCCGCTGGAGCCGGAAGCTTAATAAGGCTGCCTGCCTTACTGCTGTGCAGAAGGACAAGCGGCCGGTTACGTCAGGAGGAATACCCATGAGTTTACTGAGCGTCATTGTCCCATGCTACAATGAAGAGGAAAACGTAGATTGTTTCTATGAGGAATTGATGAAAAATACCCCTTTTTTTGAAAAAGAAGGGCTGGAACTGGAAATCCTGTATGTGGATGACGGTTCCAAAGACAGGACTGTGGAGGAAGTTAAGGACTTAAGGAAGAGGGATGAGAGGGTGCATCTGATTTCCTTTTCCCGGAATTTCGGGAAGGAATCCGCTATTTATGCGGGGCTGCAGAAAGCGAAGGGCGATTATGTGGTTATGATGGATGCGGATCTGCAGGATCCGCCGTCCCTGCTTCCGGAAATGTTTTCATATATAAAAGAAGGTTATGATTCCGTGGCAACCAGAAGGGTGACGAGAAAGGGAGAACCGCCAATCCGTTCCTTTTTTGCACGGATGTTTTACCGCCTTGTGAACCGGATTTCCAAAACGGAAATTGTGGATGGGGCCAGGGATTACCGACTGATGACCAGGCAGGTGGTTGACTCCATTCTTCAGATGACAGAGTATAACCGGTTTACCAAAGGGATTTTCGGCTGGGTGGGATATTCCACCAAATGGCTGGAGTTCGAAAATGTGGAGCGCGCCCATGGAGAAACAAAGTGGAATTTCTGGAAGCTGTTCATTTATGCGCTTGACGGCATCACTGCTTTTTCTACGGTTCCGCTGGCATTGGCCTCCTTTATGGGGGTTCTGTTCTGTTTTGTGGCATTTCTGCTGATTCTTGTTATTGTGATTAAGACGCTGGCGATAGGAGATCCGGTGGGCGGCTGGCCTTCCATGGTATGTATTATCTGCATGGTCAGCGGCGTGCAGCTTTTCTGTCTGGGGATTGTGGGGCAGTACCTGTCCAAAACCTATATGGAAGTGAAGAAGCGGCCTATTTATCTGGTGAAGGAAGAGCTGTAATGAAGAATGATTTAATAAGTATTGTCATGCCTGTTTACAACGCTTCAGCGTATCTGGAAAAAACAGTGGAAACGGTACGGCAGCAGACCTGTACAAGCTGGGAGCTGATTGCGGTGGATGATTGTTCCACGGATGACAGCTTTCAGGTTCTCCAAAGGCTTGCCGGGGAGGATGCAAGAATCCGTCCGGTCAGGCAGGAGGGCAACCAGGGAGCGGCAGCGGCGAGAAACAGGGGTGTTGCGCTGGCTGAGGGCAGATATCTGGCCTATTTGGATGCAGACGATTTATGGACAAAAACAAAACTGGAAAAAGAGCTTGCTTTTTTAAAGGAAAAGCAGGCTGCTTTTGCATTTACAGGATATGAATTCGGAGACAGTGAGGGCGTGGGGAACGGAAAGGTAGTCCATGTGCCGGAAACCCTCACCTATAAAAAAGCGCTGTCCAGAACTGTGATTTTTACAACCACAGTCCTCTTTGATTTGGAAAAAATCAGTAAGGATCTGGTGAGCATGCCCCGGGTAAAGAGCGAGGATACCGCCACATGGTGGAGGATTCTGCGAAACGGTTATACTGCCTATGGCCTGGATGAAAACCTGGCGGTTTACAGAAGGCCCGCAAGCTCCCTCTCCTCCAACAAGCTGGAAGCCATCCGGCGGATCTGGCATCTGTACCGGAAACAGGAGAAGCTTTCCCTGCCTGTGAGCGCATGGCACTTCTGCTTCTGGGCGTGGCGCGCGGTTGCAAGGAGAGTTTAGGTATGGTAAACTATTAACGATTGCTGCCACGCTGCACAAAGCGTATGAAATAAGGGCATACTATACAAAAGAAAAGGAACTGCGGCTGTGAAGAAGCACAACAGCCCCAGGGAGCTGCTGAAGGAGAAACGATGAATCAGAAGGAATCCAGAAAAAGACTGCTGATTTTGCTGCTGTCATATATTGGTTTGCTGGCTATGCTGGGAGGATATGTCATAGCCTATTTCGGTTATTATTATCCGGTGATTATCAGGCATGATACGAAGCTTTATTTTAAGGGACATCTTCTGATTTTTGCTTTTTACCTGGTGGTTCTGTTCCTGTTTATGAAGACCTACGGCGGGCTGAGGATTGGATATCAGAAGCCCATGGAGGTTTTTGGTTCCCAGGTATTCGCACTTCTTTGCACCAATGTTTTTTCTTATCTGCAGATGGCGATGATCCACGGCTGGCTGATTCCTCCGGTTCCGCTGCTGCTGACGCTTATTGGGCAGATTGTGTTCGGCGCATTTTATACCTGGCTGTCCTACCGTATCTACAGGAAGCTTTTCCCGCCAAGGCAGCTGCTGCTGATTTACGGCGATCGTCCCACGGAGGATATCCAGCGTAAATTCGCCAGCCGCAAGGACAAGTATAATATTGTAAAATGTATGAACATTTCAGCCGGAGCCGACGCGATTCTTGACGAGGTGGAAAAGGGCTACGGCGGCGTGGTTCTGTGGGACATCCCCACGGCGGTGAGGAATAAGCTGATCAAGTACTGCTACAGCCGCTCCGTCCGTATTTATATGATGCCTAAAATTCCGGATGTTATCATCAAGGGATCCGAACAGCTGCATCTTTTTGACACGCCGATTTTTCTGACCCGGGAATTTGCGCTCACCGTGGAGCAGCAGATTTTCAAGCGCTGCATCGATGTTGTGTGCGCGCTGATTTTGCTGGTGCTCGCTTCGCCCTTCATGCTGATTACGGCCATTGTAATCAAGCTTTATGACGGCGGTCCGGTCCTGTATAAGCAGATACGTTGCACCAGGGATGCAAAGGAATTCAAAATCCTGAAATTCCGCAGCATGAGAGTGGATGCGGAGAAGGACGGCGTGGCTAGGCTTGCCGCCAAAAATGATTCCCGTATCACACCGGTGGGGAAATTCATCCGTGCGGTCCGGATTGACGAGCTTCCGCAGCTTATCAATATACTGAAAGGGGAAATGTCCTTTATCGGTCCCCGTCCGGAACGGCCGGAAATCATCGCCCAGTATATGGAGGAAATGCCGGAATTTGCGTTCCGCATGAAGGTGAAGGCAGGCCTGGCCGGTTACGCGCAGGTTTATGGAAAATACAATACGACTCCCTATGACAAGCTGAAGCTGGATCTGACCTATATCGAAAATTATACTGTATGGCTGGATATCAGGCTGATGCTGCTTACGCTGAAGATCCTTTTCAAGGCGGAAAGCACCGAGGGTGTGGAATCCACACAGATCACGGCGATAAAGTCGGAATCCGATGAGGACAATAAATAATGAGAGAAGAAAAATTCTGGCAGGAGGGCATGGACGGAAAGCGTTTTGCCCTCTGTCTTTTCAAAAAAGGATGGATTATCCTGGCGGCAGCGCTGGCGGGAGCCGCCGCGGCTGCGGGGATTTATCTCTTTGCGGCGCTGGTGCTTGGCGGAAAGCCGGAGTATCAGGTGTTTTCCCAGTACCGGATCTATTTTGACAAGGAGAAATACGGGGAAATCGAAGACTATTACAATGCTTATACCTGGGGGGAAATCATGAAGACCGACCAGGTGGTGGATTTTGTCATGGAGGCGCTGCCGGAGGGAATCAGCAAGGCCCAGGTAAAGGCGTCCGTTTCCGTGGGGCAGATGAACGATGTGAAAATTATGCCCTTGTACATCACCACGCAGGATGCCGGGCTTTCTCAGGAAATTGCTAAGGCCTATGTGTATGGCCTGGATAAGTTTGCCAAATCCATCGAGGGGCTTAGCGGGATGCAGTGCTGGACGGTGGAGCCTGTAACGCAGGTACCCCGTGCAACAAAAACCTTGAATGCCTTTATGTTCGGCGGTATTCTGGGGGCGGTGCTTTCTTTTCTGGTTCTCGTATTTTTTTATATTCTGGATGATTCCATTTATCTGGAGGAAGACTTTGCAAAGCGCTTCCCTATACCGGTGCTGGGGCTCCTGACCCGGGGGAAGGATGCGGATTATCTGGAGGAACTGAAAGGGAACGCGGCATTCCTGTTAAAAGGAAGCAAGCGGATCTGCCTGGTGGACGGGAGCTGCCTGAAACAGACGGGGCGGATGGAGAAATCAGGGCAGACGGAAAAGACAGGTCAGACGGAGAAATCAGGGCGGACAGGAAAAACGGGTCAGACGGAGATAACAGGTCAGATGGAAAAAACGGGTCACGAAACCGGACAGGGAGCGGCTGCCGGGGCCTCTGCCGTCCCGTCGTCCTGCCGGGAGGCCGGTGAACTGCTGTCAGCCGCGGCGGGGGAAAATGCGGAGACCTTTGTTACTGCCTGGCCCTTCGGGGAAAAGGAAGTGCGCATGCTGCACAGTGCGGACAGCGTGGTGCTTGCGGTTCCCTGTGGGTTCGGAAACGGCAGGGCGCTTTTTCATCTGGCGGCGCAGCTGGAAAAGCTGGGAATCACAGCCGCGGGCGCTGTGCTCACGGATGCGGATGATAAATTCCTCAGGGCCTATTACGGGAAGAATAAACGTAAAGCGTCCGGAAAGAGAAAACAATGGACATGAAAATGCAGTTTCTTGTTTCCGCCGTGAAGGAGGATGTGGAAACGCTTGCGGAGCGTATGAACCTTCAGGCGGATGCGATTATTGTAAATCAGTGTGATGAAAATGCATACAGGGAGTATATGTATCAGGGACATACCATGAAATGCTACAGCTTTGCGGAGCGCGGCGTGGGGCTTTCCAGGAACAACTGTCTGATGCGTGCGGACGGGGATTTGTGTGTGTTCGCGGATGAGGATATCGTTTACCGGCCGGGAGCGGCGCGGGCGATTGCGCTGGAATTTGAAAAAAATCCGAAGGCGGACATGATCCTTTTTGATATGGAGGTGCCCCAGGATCGGGCTACCTATCACATTGATACGTACGGAAGGGTACGCTGGTACAACTGCGGCAGGTATCCGACCTACAGCTTTGCGGCGAGGACGGAAAAGCTTCATGAAGCCAATGTGACATTTTCCCTGCTTTTCGGGGGCGGGGCCAGGTACAGCAACGGCGAGGACAGCCTGTTTTTAGCGGAATGTATCCGGAAGGGGCTGAAGGTGTATAAGGCGCCGGTGACCATCGGAAAGGAAAACGGGAGGCCGTCCACCTGGTTTCATGGCTATAATGAAAAATTTTTCTATGACAGAGGGGTTCTGTATCATTTCCTGTATGGCAGGGCCGCTTTGCTTATGGCGCTGCGTTTTCTGTATAAGCACAAGGGCGTCATGTGTAAGGAGATGCCCTTTTCCAGGGCATTTTCGCTGATGTGCAGGGGAATACGCAGGGAAAACGGCCGGCAGGAGTAATTGGGACCGCACAGTTACCCGCAGGAGACGGAAGGTGAAGGCGGATGATATTTTATGGACTTCTGGGCGCGGTGACCATCGCGCTGGCATGTTTGGTAGATAATAGAGCCTCCTGTTGTGCCAAAGCAGTGGGCGGAATGGGGATGACGAGGCGGCAGGCGCGCAGCTGCGCCGCGCTTTTTACTCTGTTTCTGGTGCTGGCAGGTACGGCGGCGCTGCGTATTGATGTGGGAAATGATTACGGAAATTATGTGAACACCTTCCATGAGATCTATGTGGGAGGCTATGTGGTGACGGAGCCGGGCTTCAACTGGCTGGTACGTTTCCTGTTCCTGCTTTCCGGCGGGGAGAATTACCTGCTTGTTTTCGGCCTGTTTGCGGTGGTTACGGCTATAATTTTCCTGAAGGCCATGTATGATCAGAGCGTGGATTTTACGCTGTCCTTTGCTCTGTTTATGCTGCTTGGCCTGTATTTCCGTACCTTCAATACGGTGCGTTATTATTTTGTGCTGGCGGTTACGCTGTACAGCCTCCGTTATGTGCTGAAACGGGAATACGGTAAATTCGTGTTGCTTATACTACTGGCGGCGCTGTTCCATAAATCGGTGCTGGTAGTCATTCCCCTTTATCTGATCGCCGCGCTTCCCTGGAAAAAATGGCAGGTGGCTCTGGGAGCGGCATTCGCGGTCAGCCTCCCGCTGTTTCAGGGGTTCTGGATGAAGGTGGTGCTGTGGCTGTATCCCTCCTACCAGAACACGGTATATCTGCAGAAGGAAATCGGGCTGGAGGGAAGCCTGATGGGCATCATCCGCTGCGCTGCGGTGCTGGTGCTGGGACTTTCCGCCTATCGGGAGACGATAAAGGAAAACCGGGCCAATCTTTTTTATTTTAAGCTGAACCTGCTGGGGCTGGCGCTTTATACCTGCGCTTCCTTTCTGCCTCTTGTGTCCAGGTTTGGCTACTATCTGATTACGGCGCATGTGCTCCTGGTGCCGGGGATTTTAATGGGAATGCCAGATGAGGCGCCGGAGCCTGGGGGCACGTCCGCTTTGCGGCTCCTGAAAAAAGGCGCCGGAAAGAAGAAAAAAGTGATGTTCCTCCTGACAGCGGCTTTTTGCCTGCTGTATTTTGCCTATTTCCTCCTTACAGCCCATCAGGAGGGAGTGCGCGTGCTGCCCTATCACAGCTGGATTTTTACGGAGAAGGAATGGTTGAATGGCTCATTTATTTTTTAGTATCGTGGTCGTGTCGCTGAATCCGGGAGAAAAGCTTGTGCCCACGCTGAAGAGCGTGCTGGATCAGGACTATGGGAATTTTGAAATTATCATTAAGGATGGAGGCTCTACGGACGGCTCCGTTGAGAAGCTGGAAGAACTGCCGGCGGACAGCAGGATCCGTTTTTTCCGGGAGCCGGATAAGGGCATTTATGACGGGATGAACCAGGCGCTTGCCCATGCCCGGGGGCGTTTCCTGCTTTTTTTAAATTGCGGCGACCGGCTTTACAGCAGAAGCGTGCTGTCGGAAACAGCCGAATTTATCGAAAAAACGGAGAAAGAAAGCCTGTGCCGCACGAGGCCGTATATTTTTTACGGGGATCAGTATAATGAACTGCAGGACTGTCCGGTGCATTCCGCGCCGCGGATGAATGATTTCGCCTGTTACCGGAATGTGCCCTGCCATCAGGTCTGCTTCTATGACGCCGGCCTGTTTGCGGAGCGGGGATATGATACGGATTTCCGGGTGCGGGCGGATTATGAGCATTTCCTGTACTGTATTTATGACAGGAAGGCGGAGGCTGTGTATATGCCGGTGACAGTGGCCTTCTACGAGGGAGGCGGTTTTTCGGAAACCAGGGAAAACCGGAAGCGTTCCGCGCTGGAACACAGGGTGATCACACGTTTTTATCAGGGCTTTTGGAAAAGAAGCTTCTATTCCTTCCTCATGCTGGCTACTTTGGCGCCGCTGCGCACGAAAATCGCGGAAAGCCCTTCGTTGTCAAAGGGCTATAATGCGGTTAAATCTGCGGTCTACAGGAGGAAAAAAGGATGAGGGAAGAAAGTAAGCGGTTGCGGGTGTTATGGCTGTGCAATATCTGTCCTCCTTCGGCGGCTGCCGCGCTGGGGCGCAGCTACAGTGTCAGGGAAGGGTGGCTGACCGGGGCGCTGAATCGTTATCTGGCGGATGAAGAGCAGGATTTGGAGCTGGGCATCTGCTTTCCTTCTGAAGAAGAGGAGCTTTCGCAGTTTAGCGGCAGGATAAAGCTTAAGGAGCTGACGGATGCGCCGGAAGCGGGAGAAAAAGAAGTATACGTGTATGGCTTCCGGGAAAATCTGAAGAGGCCTGAGCTATATGATTTGGCGATGGAAAAGCGGTTTGCAGGAATTCTTGCAGATTTCAAACCGGATCTGGTGCATATTTTCGGTACAGAGTTTCCCCATGCGCTGGCCATGGTGAGAAGTTTTCAGCGGCCGGAACGGACGCTGGTGGGGATCCAGGGGCTGATAGGCGCGTGCGCAGAAAGCTATATGGCGGATCTGCCGGAAACCGTACAGAAAAAGGCGACCTTCCGGGATCTGCTGAGAAAGGACAGCCTGCGTATGCAGCAGGAAAAGTTCCGTATCCGGGGGGAACGGGAGCGGCAGGTGCTCCAGGGCAGCGGCCATGTGACCGGGCGGACCGTTTTTGACAGGGAGGGATCCCTTGCATGTAATCAGGGGCTTGTTTACCATAAAATGAACGAAACCATGCGTTCCTGTTTTTACCAGGGAAGCTGGCGGCGGGACAGCTGCAGGAGCTATGAAATCTTTGCCAGCCAGGGGGATTATCCGCTGAAGGGATTCCATTATCTGCTGCAGGCCATGCCGGAAATCCTGCAGAAATTTCCCCAAGCGCATATCAGCGTGGCGGGAATCGGTATTACGTCCTATGGCAGCCTGAAGGAAAAGCTGAAAATCTCCGGCTACGGCAAATATCTGCGGAAGCTGATGGAAGAAAACGGGCTGGAGGATAAAATTACCGTGTTAGGCCAGCTTTCGGATGTGCAGATGAAGGAGGCTTATTTGAACAGCCATGTATTCGTCTGTCCCTCCGCGCTGGAAAATTCCCCCAATTCCCTGGGGGAGGCCATGCTGCTGGGGGTTCCCTGCGCCGCCTCCCGGACGGGGGGCATCCCGGATATGGCGGAGGATCAAAGAAGCGCGCTGCTGTTTGAGAAAGGCAATGTGCATGAGCTGGCTCAATGCGTGATCCGGATATTTGAAAATGACGGGCTGGCGGACAGCCTTTCCCGGGAAGCGGCAAAGCAGGCCGGACGTAATCACGACGGGGATGAAAATTATGCCGTCCTGATGGGGATATACCGGGATATGATTAACCGGGGGAGCGTTCATGAAAATTAACTTTATTTCCAATTACATCAACCATCACCAGATTCCTTTCTGCGACTGCCTTTACCGGAAGCTGGGGGAGGATTTTACGTTTATACAGACGGAGCCTATGGAGGAGGAGCGGGTAAAAATGGGCTGGGCGGTGGACGCCCGGTCGATTCCCTATGTGCATCTGCTTTATGAAGAACCGGAGGTCTGCAGGGGGCTGATAGAGGACTGTGATCTGCTGCTTGCCGGCTGGATGGAGCAGGAGGAGCTGATTGCCGGAAGGCTTGGCAGCGGAAAGCCGGCCATACGCATCAGCGAACGGATTTACCGGGAGGGGCAGTGGAAGGCGGTTTCTCCCAGGGGGCTGGCGCACAAATACAGGGAGCACATCCGGTACAGGAATAAGCCGGTCTATCTGCTTTGCGCGGGCGCATATGTGGCTTCGGATTTTTCACTGATTCATGCGTATCCGGGGAAACGGTTCCGGTTCGGGTACTTTCCGGAAACCAGACATTACGATGGGAAGGGGCCGGAGGAGCGAAAGGCTGAGGATGGGCCGGTGCAGATTGTCTGGGCGGGCCGGATGATGCCGTTAAAGCACCCGGAATTTGTGGTGAGGCTGGCGGAGGATCTGCGGGAAAAGGGGCTGGATTACCGCATTCATTTTATCGGCAGCGGGGAGCTGGAGGCGCAGCTGAAGGGCGAAATCGAACAAAAAGGCCTCTCGGACCGGGTCATTCTGTACGGCTTTCTTGAGCCGGGTGAGGTGCGAAAGAAGATGGAGGAGAGCCATATCCATCTTTTTACAAGCAACCATCTGGAGGGCTGGGGCGCCGTGGTGAATGAAGCCATGAACAGCGGTTGCGCTGTGGTGGCGAATTCGGAGCCGGGCGCGGTGCCGTATCTTATTGAAAACCGTGTGAACGGGATGATTTACCGGGAAGGAAGCTATGAGCAGTTCCGGGAGGCGGTGGTTTATCTGATGGAGCATGAGGAGGAACGGCGGCAGATGGGACGCAGGGCCTATGATTCCATCTGTTCCCTGTGGAATGCGGAAAATGCGGCGGCGCAGTGTCTGCGTTTTTATGAAAACTGGCAGAAGGGAAGGGTGGAGCCGCCCGCAGAGGGGCCTTTTTCCATCGCCCCTGTCATCTGGCCGGGAAGGAGATCGGTATGAGGAATGAGAATCCGCTTATCACTGTTATCATCCCGATTTATAATATCATGGACTGTCTGGAGCGCTGTGTGAGCTCGGTGTGCGCCCAGACCTACCGGAACCTGGAAATCCTGCTGGTGGACGATGGATCCACCGACGGCACGGGAGCGCTGTGTGACCGGCTGGCGGAGCGGGACGGGCGGATCCGGGTGTTCCATAAGGAAAACGGCGGATCCTCCTCCGCCCGGAATTTAGGGCTGCAAAAGGCGCGCGGGGAATATCTGGGCTTTGTGGACAGCGACGATTTTATTGAGCCGGATATGTATGAAAGGCTGATGGAACAGGTGAAGGCGGGCGGTTACCGCATGGCCCAGGCTTCCAGGGATGAGATTGATGAAAACGGGCAAAAGAGGGCGGATGTATGTACGCCGCCTGAAAAGGTGACTTTTTTGTCCGGGGAAGCCTTCCTGCGGGAGCTGCTGCTGCACAGGGGGGACTGTTCCTTCTGTACCAAGCTGACGGCTCGAAGCCTTTTCGGGGAGAAACGGTTCCCGGAGGGGGAGCTGAACGAGGATTTTTACCTGCTGGTGGAGCTTTTGCAGGAGACGGAGGGTGTCTGTATCCTTCCTCAGCAGCTTTATCATGTATATTACCGCATGGGCAGCAATACCAGGCGGAAGGAGCGGAATGATTTTTCCAGGGTTTTTGTGGATATTGTGAAGAATGCAGACTATGTCCAGGGGATAGTGGAGGAAAAATATCCGGCGCTGCAAAAGGAAGCGGTGCGCTTCGGCCTGTATCAGCGGCTGGATTATCTGCTGCATATCCCGGTGGGACTTATGGTGCGGGAGGATAGCTTTTATACGGCGGTAAAACGATACTGCCGCAGGCATGTGGCCGATACGGTGGTTTCCCCCTACCTGACGGCAAAGCAGAAGGTATATCTGCTGCTTCTGTCCGCAGCGCCCAAAACGGTGCGGCGGCTCCATGGCCTGACAATGCGGGCGCGGGGCGTGTAGAAGAGGGGTATTATAAAAAAGGAGGGGCGGATGCTTCATTTCGAGGAAATAGATAAATACAGGGAAAATAACCGGATTGAAGCGAAACGGGCGCAGGGAGGCTTTCCGCGCAGCCTGTGGGAGACCTATTCCGCTTTTGCCAATACCATCGGCGGCGTGATCCTCCTGGGAGTGGAGGAGCTGCCGGATAAATCCTTCCGTCCGGTTAAGCTTCCTTCGCCGGAATGGCTTGTTGAGGAGTTTTGGCGTCTTGTAAATGACAGGCAGATCGTAAGCGCCAATATCCTGGAGGAAAGCCAGGTGCAGATTGTGGAGGCAGGAATCGGCGGACAGGGCGTTGGGGAGGTTCCCTTACAGGCGCAGGGCAGCAAAACTTCCCCTTTTCCGGCGGAAAACAGCGGTAGGGGAAGGATTGTGGTAATCGAGGTTCCCAGGGCGGACCGCAGAAGGGGATCTTGTGCCTGGCCTTATTGGAGAAGGAAAGTATGATTGTCCATGAGGAGGGCAAAGGAGAGGTGCGGTACCGCCTGCGGGATTGAGGGACTGTTTTTCGGGGAAAACAGTTCGGGCACAGAGCGTTTCAGTTCAGCCAGGTCTGCGCATTTACCGCACTGACGGATTCAGGTGCATTGCATTAGCCGGTAGGCTATGTTATAATGCCGATAGAAACCGGCTTTTCCTTGAAGGGTCCTGAACTCTCGGCAGTACCGGCCGAAAAGCAGAAAGGGAGCAGCTGTGATGATGCGGGGCGGCAGGCTGTTTTGTCTGCGGCTTCAGCTACACGAGTGCTTTTGTGCGCAGATGAGAGTAAAGATGTATAGACCATCAGAAGAAAAGGGAAACTATACACAAATGGAGGAAAGTTCATGTTAGATAATAAAACGATACTGATAACCGGCGGGACCGGCTCTTTTGGCAAATGTTTTACCAAGTATGCGCTGACCCACTACAATCCAAAGAAAATCATTATTTATTCCAGGGATGAATTCAAACAGTACCTGATGCAGAATGAATTCAAGGAATATGAATCAAAAATGCGTTACTTTATCGGTGACGTAAGAGACAAGGACAGGCTGAAAAGGGCTTTTGAAGGTGTGGATTATGTCATCCATGCGGCGGCCCTGAAGCAGGTTCCTGCCTGTGAATATAATCCCAACGAAGCCATTAAGACCAATATAAACGGTGCGCAGAACGTGATTGACGCGGCGCTGGATTCCAATGTAAAAAAGGTGGTGGCCCTGTCCACAGATAAGGCGGTCAATCCCGTAAATCTTTACGGCGGAACCAAGCTGGTGAGTGATAAGCTTTTTGTAGCGGCTAATGCCTATGCGGGCAATAAGGACATCAGCTTTTCCATCGTGCGTTACGGGAATGTGGCGGGAAGCCGCGGCTCCATCATCCCTCTTTTTAACAATATCATTAAAAACGGGGGCACGGAGCTGCCTATTACGGATTTCCGCATGACACGTTTCTGGATTAGCCTGACAGAGGGCGTGGAGCTTGTTATCAAAGCGCTGAAAGAGGCGAAGGGCGGCGAAACCTTCATCAGCAAGATCCCTTCCTTTAAAGTGACAGATCTGGCCGAGGCTATGCTTCCCGGCTGTACGAAGAAGGAAATCGGCATCCGTCCCGGTGAAAAGCTCCATGAAATCATGGTGACACCGGAGGATTCCTTCAATACCTACGAATATGACAAGCATTTCATCGTATATCCTCAGGTGGTATGGAATGACAGGCAGGTTCCGGATCTGAGCGGCGTAAAGGTGGAGGAGGGCTTCTCCTACAGCTCAGGGAACAATAAGGAATGGCTTACCGTGGAGGATATCCGCGAGCTTCTTAAGAACGTGGAACTGGAGAAATAAAAATCAGAGGGGGCCTTTACGCGGCTGCTCCGGGTATCGCTTCCGGGAGACAGGAGCTGCATAAGGCGCCCTTCTTTTTGCAGCTTAAACAGGCCAGGCTCTGGGAAAGGACAATTTTATGGAAGAAAAAATATGGGGGCTTCCGGCGGCGGCAGGCGGATCGCCGGTCAGGGAGACAAAAATATATTACGGACATCAGTATCTGGACGAGGCAGATTATCAGGCGGTTTTGGACGTGCTCAAAAGCGACGCCCTCACCTGCGGTCCCAAAATCGGAGAGCTGGAGGAACGGCTTTGCAGTATTACGGGGGCGAAGCATGCCGTATCGGTATCTAACGGCACAGCGGCTTTACATATCGCCTGTCTTGCTGCGGGAGTGGGCCCGGGGGATGAGGTGATAACCACGCCTATCACCTTTGCGGCTTCCGCAAACTGCGCCCTGTACTGCGGCGCAAGACCTGTATTTGCCGATATCGATGACAAAACCTACAATATAGATCCGAAAAGCGTGGAGCAATGCGTGACGGGAAAAACGAAAGCGGTGGTTGCCGTGGATTATACCGGCCAGTCAACGGATTTGAAGGCTCTGCGGAAAATCTGCGACAAATATGGACTGATTTTAATTACGGACGGCGCCCATTCCATTGGCACCTGTTATGACGGGAAGGCTACCGGCTCGATTGCGGATATGACCACCTTCAGTTTCCATCCGGTGAAAACCGTAACTGCAGGAGAGGGCGGCGCCGTAATGACAAACAGCGACGAACTGTATAAAAAGCTGGTACTGTTCGGAAGACACGGCATTACCAGAAATCCGGACTGGATGGAAAACACACCGGAAGGGCCATGGTATTATGAGCAGATCGAGCTTGGCTATAATTACCGTATGACGGATATCCAGGCGGCTTTGCTGCTCAGCCAGCTGGACAAGCTGGAGATGTTCAAGGCCCGCAGGAAGGAAATCGTGAGGCGCTATAACGAAGCCTTTTCACAGATGCCGCAGATTACGGTGCAGGAGGAAATCCCGGAATCCGATACTACAAGGCATCTGTATATCCTGAGAATCAGGCCGGAAGCGCTGACCATAGACAGAAAGGGATTTTTCGAGGCGCTGGCGGCGGAAAATATCTGCTGCAATGTGCACTATATCCCCACCTATTATTTTCCATATTATCAGAAACTTGGATATCAAAAGGGGCTGTGCCCGAAGGCGGAAAAGCTGTATGAGGAAATCATCAGCCTGCCTCTTTACTATGGAATGAGCGATGCGGACGTGGAGGATGTGATTAAGGCGGTTGGAAAAATAGCTTCCTATTATGCAAAATAGAGAGAAAAAGCCAGCCGCTGCATCCTGATGATAACAGGATGAGTCTGACAGGCCGGAGGAGAGTATATGCAGACAGAGGTGAAAAAAAAGAGTTGGCATCTGCCGAATGGAAAGCAGAAAGGAATATTAATCTGGGGCAGCGTAATATTTTTTACACTGCTGTATTTGTCCCTGATTTTTAATAACAATGTATGGACGGATGAAATTTTCAGTATGAATCTGTTCAAGGCGGGCTTCGGAGAAATCGTATTGGAAACGGCAAAGGATGTGCATCCGCCGCTGTATTATTTCCTGGGACGTTTGTTCCGGCTTCTGTTCGGGGAAAGCCTGCAGGTACAGAAGGTACTGACGCTGATTCCCATGAGCCTGACGCTTGTTCTGGGAGCGACGAAGGTGAGAAAATATTTCGGAGACAGAACCTCTTTTCTGTTTATCATCCTGCTTGGCTGCATTCCCTGCTCCATGGTTTATGCGGTCCAGGTGCGTATGTATTCCTGGGCTCTTTTCTGCGTTACGGCCTGCGGGCTGGCAGCCTGGGAAATCTACGTGAATGACAGATGGAGCTGTTGGATCTGGCTTACCGTAACGGCTGTGGCGGCGGCCTATCTGCATTATTTTGCATTTGCATCCGTTATCATTATTAACGGACTGCTGTTCCTGGCGCTGCTTTTTTCCAGGGAAAAAAGAAAGAAGCTTGGGAAATGGGTGCTGTTTTCGCTGCTTATGACGGTGCTTTACCTGCCCTGGATGCCTTATTTTTACGAACAGGTAACCAGGGTGGAGGCCGGTTACTGGATACCGCCCATCACCGGGGAAACGGTGTGGAGCTACTTTTTATGGGCGTTCGGACTGGCTCCGGTGCCGCAGACTACCTATGTCTTTCTTTTGATTTCCCTGCTGGCGGGAATCAGCTGCCTGGTTTCTGTGAAAAAGGGCGGAGAGGATGGAAAAGCCGGTGTATTCGCCCTGCTTTGTATGGCCGTGCCCACGCTGACGGCGGGCGGCGGCATTTTGCTTTCCCTGCTGAAGCAGCCGATTTACAGAGATCAGTACGTGTTCCCGGCCATGGGCCTGTTCTGCCTGTTTACAGCCATTGGCTGCCGGCGGTTCCGTAAGGAAATCGCTGCTTTGTTTCTTGTATTTTTCTTGGCTGTGGGGGCGATTTCCTACAGAGATAATTACCGGGCGGAATATAAGGCCACGCTGACCGCCCAGACAGAGGAGTTTTTCTCGGAAAACCTGGGCGAACGGGACCTGGTGGTATATAATTACCAGGCGTATTATTTTAACTATAAATACTATTTCCCTGAGGAACGCCTTTTCTATGTCAGGGATGTGGATTTGTCCCGGGATTTTGACCGGATCTGGTTTTTGGATACGGAAATGGAGTGGGACTTTGTGCCGGATCAAATCATTCCCTATCAATTGCAGATAGAATATGTGGGACACTATGGGATAGAGGATAACGAGTTTGATTTATATCAGGTGACCAAAGGGGCGGCGCCGGAGGCCGGGGAATCGTAAAGAGAGGAAAACTGAGAATGAAGCTGAGTGTTATCGTGCCTGTTTATAATACGGCGGCAGACGGAAAACTGGAATACTGCCTGAATTCCCTGGTGGGACAGACGCTGCAGGACATGGAAATCATCGCAGTGGATGACTGCTCCACGGATCAGTCCTGGGACATCCTTCAGCAGTTTGAAAAAAAATACCCCGGCCGCTTCCGGGCGGTCCATTCCGAGGTAAACCGAAAACAGGGGGGCGCCAAAAACATAGGCCTTACCCTGGCATCGGGGGAATGGATCGGCTTTATCGACAGCGACGACTGGATTACACCGGATATGTACGAAAAAATGCTGGCCCGCGCAGAAGAAACAGGCGCGGACATGGTGGGCTGCGACTACTGCCTGACACAGGAACACAGCATGAAAACAGGACAGGTGGTCCATAACAACAGCCCGGAGCAGGCCGGAAGCCTGGATCATGACAAATATGCCTCCCTGATACTGGACAGCGGCAGCCTTGTCGTGAAAATATACAGACGTGATATTATCCTCGGCTGTGAAAGCCGCTTCCCGGAAGGAATTTTCTACGAGGATAACGCGCTGGGAAACACCTGGATGCTGCGGGCAAAGCACTTTGCATACATGCCGGAGCCCATGTACTACTATTACCAGCACGAGGCCTCCACCGTTCATACCATCACCCGCAAAAGATGCGAGGACAGGATGGAAGCCGGCAGAATCATGATAGCGGAGGCAAAGCGGTACGGCTACCTTGAGGAATACTACAAGGAACTGGAATGCAGCTTTTCTGTCCTTTTCTACGTGAATACCCTGTTCACCTATATGTTCGGCGTAAAAAAGAAGGAGCTTTCCTTCGTAAAAGCGTTGGGCGATGAAATGCGCAGCACCTTCCCGGATTTCCAGGAAAATCCCTATTATCAAAAACGTTTTAATGAGGAGGAGAAAAAACTGGTGCGCATGCAGCAAAAATCCTCCCTGTTCTTCATGATATATTTCAGCCTGCTCTGGACCTACAGAAATTTCAGAAAAAGATTAAAGCCATAAAGAACCGAGAAATTACGAAACATATAAAACATGCAATACGGGAAACCGGCGGAGGAGAAGCAGATGAAAGCAGCATTGATAGGCGCAGGAGAAGAATCCCTGCATACCATCCAAAAAGCACAGGAGCTGGGCGTCTACGTAACAGCCCTTGACGGCAATCCGGAGGCGGAAGGACTGAAAGCGGCAGATGAAGGACTTGCCATAGACATTTCGGATGAAAAGGCCGTACTGGACGCCCTGCAAGACAGAAAGCCGGATTTCCTGATCACCGGCCCTATCGGCAGATACCTGACCACGGCAGGCGCGGTAAATGACGCCCTGGGACTTGCCGGCATCAGCAGGCAGGCCGCCGAATACTGCACAGACAAATACCTGTTTCACAAAAAACTCCAGGAAAAGAAACTGAGGAACTGCCGCTGCTTTCTCATATCCGCAGAAGCAGCCCCGGCGCAAACAGGGGATCTTGCCAGAGATTTCAGTACCCTCCAATACCCCGCAATCCTCAAGCCAAGATACGGCTCAGGAAGCAGGGGCATCTTCTTCCTGAATAATCCCCGGGAACTGGAACACGCCCTTACCTGCATCTTCCCCGAAAACCAGGACACAGCAGCCCCTGCAGAAGACTACGTCCTGGAGGAAGCCGCGCCGGGCGTGGAATACGGCGTGGACGCCTGCATGGACAAGAACCGCTTCCGCATGATATTGCTCCGCAAAAAACTCCTCACCCCACCCCCCGCCAGACAAGCCGTAGGCTACCTGAGCATATCCCCCCAGGAAGATGAAACACAACGCCTCCTCTGGGAAAGAGCAGCCGCCTACCTGACGGAAACCACGGCCCTGCTGGGCCTAAAAGACTGCCTCCTCCACGCAGACCTCATGGTCACCGAAAACAGTATTTTCGCCATCGAACTGTCAGCCAGGCCCTCCGGCCACAACCTCCACAACCTCTTCACCCCCCTGGCCACAGGCATCGACATGGCGGAACAATACATCAGAAGCCAATGCAACATGGACTACGCCTACAAGCCCGCAAAAACAGAAAAACTCCTGATTCACTACTTCAACCTGGAACAATGCCGCATCAAAACAATCCCCCAGGCCTCCCAACTCCGCCTCCCGCAAGGAATCACCCTCAAAGCCTGGAACTGCCGCATAACTCCCGGAGACTACATGCAGAAAGTAACCACCGGCCACTCCCTCATGGGAAGAGGCTACTTCATCCTCCAGTCCGCCCCGCTCCGCCCCTCTGCTTCCGAAACCACAGAAACCAACCTCATAAACGCCGCCGACCACATCCTCACCCAATTCGAAACAGAGTAACCCACCCGGGAAAACATAAGGGGGTGTCACGGATGCTTATGAAGTTTTGGAGCAGTTTCTAAAAGTATCCCAGGAAAGCTTTCCCCCTAAGATACGGCAGCTGTCTGAGGAGCCTGCGACGAGTTCCTGCCGTATCAGGGACGCCAAAGCTATCCTGGGATACTTTTAGAAACCGCCCAAAACTGAGTAGCATCCGTGACACCCCCCTCACAGCCGCCCCCCGCCCTCCAAAGCCCTCTCCCCAACGCCCCCACCGGATACCAGGACAGCAGGCCCCCTTCGGGACCGCCCCCGCCGGAAGGATGTGGATTTATTTACTTTATCTTGCTATGTTCCATACTTTCTTTTATAATATTCTTATAGAAATCCCTTTTGATATTTATTATGATTTGGTTTGCGGAAGCGATTTTTTCTTGAAAAATACAATATTCAAGGAGAGCAATTGCCATGCAGACAAAAGAAGCAGCACTGACCCCAAAACCCCAGAAACAGTATAAGGACCGCTTATTCCGATTGTTATTTTCGGAGCGCAGTGACCTGCTGGAGCTGTATAACGCATTATGCCAAAAATGCTATACTGATCCGGACGCCCTGGAGATCACCACCCTCGATGATGTGATTTATATGGGGATGAAGAACGATATTTCCTTCCTTCTGGACGGAAGAATGGGGTTATTTGAACATCAGAGTACCTTAAATCCCAATATGCCGCTGAGGGGACTGTTTTACTTTTCCGATTTGTATAAACGTTTTTTCCATGACAGAATGATTTATTCCACAAGGCTGCTGCGGATTCCCACGCCGGTATATGTTATTTTTTATAATGGGGAGAGCAGGATGCCGGATACATCGGTTTTGAAGCTGTCGGATGCATTTATGCAGGGAGAGGATATGGCCTGTCTGGAAGTGCGTGTCCGTATGCTGAATATCAATGCGGGGCACAATACGGAATTGATGGGACGGTGCAGGAGGCTGGAAGAATACGCTGTTTTCATTGAACGCGTCAGGGAGAACCTGAGGGCTATGGAGCCTGCCGCAGCGATCCGGGCGGCAATGGAACAGTGTATTGAGGAAGGGATCCTTGCCGAATTTTTAAGCCGGAGGAGGGCTGAGGTTATGAATGCACTTTTAACGGAATATGACGAAGAAAAGGTTATGAAGAGCCTGAGCGGGGAATTTTACGAGGATGGATATGAAGCCGGTAAGGAAGACGGCAGAAAAGCCGGATTGACGGAGGGCATCCGTATTTTTGTGGTGGATAATCTGGAGGAGGGAGTCGGCAAGGACAGGATTATCAGTAAGATAGAAAAAAGGTTCTCTCTGTCAAAGAAGCAGGCGGAAGAGTATTTCGCAGAATTCTCGGAGAACTTTGTGAAAAATTACCTTTGAACAGAACGGGAAAAACAAAAATAAAATAATTACAGCGTGTGGCAGGGCTGCGTAAATCCAGTTGAATGCCGCACGCTTTTTTGTGTCCGGAAACGGGCCGAAATCCCCGGAAGCTGTGGAGGATTAGGCAATTTTATGCCACAGATTTTTCTGGCGGTAAAATAATTGCCGAAAATCAGACAGGGCCTCCGTTTTCCGCGTAAGACCCTGTTGGCATAATGCGCCCGGAGGGCGTTTTAGGGAAATTTGGATTATAAAATTTCGTTTCGGCTTTAATCCGTAATCAGGTTCCAGGCAAGGGGAGTACCCCTGCTGATATCGCGCGCTGCGTGCTGCCCGAGAATCTGTTCATAATACATGGTATGCAGGCCGTTTCCGGGACGGATGGAACGGACATTTTCCGGAGTCAGGGCCTCGCCTTTTGCAATATCCTTAACGGCAAAAAGAGAACGGGAGCCTTCATGCTCAATTTCCTGTTTTTCCGTTAAATGGAAATCAGAGCTGCCCAGGGCTTTTTCCATGATGCGGATATTTTTCACCATTTCGGCAAATTCTTCCGGTTCCATGGAGAATGCGCCGTCGGGGCCGCCGTCGCTGCGGCGCAGCGTCAGATGCTTTTCCACCATTTTTATGCCGAGAGCAATGGAGCTGGATGCCACCGCGGTTCCCATGCTGTGATCAGACAGGCCCATAACGCAGTCAAACATATTGCCCAGCGTTGGAATCATGTTCAGGTTAATATCTTCATAGGGCGTGGGATAGGAAGAAACACATTTCATCAGAACCACATTTTCGTTTCCTTCTTCCCTGCAGACGCGGAGCGCGCGTTCAATATCCTCCAGATGAGCGATGCCCGTGGCAAAAATCACAGGCTTATGCAGGCGGGCGATTTTGCGTATCAGGGGAATGTCGTTGATTTCGTAGGAAGCCAGCTTATAGGCGGGCATATTCATGGATTCCATAAAATCAACAGCCGTAAAATCAAAGGGAGAGGAGAAGCATTCCATTCCCAGGCGGTTCGCCTCTTCCATCAGCTTCGGCTGCCAATCCCAGGGAGTGTAAGCCTCTTCGTAAAGTTTATAAAGGGTGGTGCCGTCCCAGATAGTTCCCTGTGTTATCTGAAAACAGGATGACTCGCTGTCCAGGGTGATGGTTTCAGGCCTGTAGGTTTGAAGCTTCACGGCATCGGCGCCGGCCTCTTTGGCGGCATGGATGATTTCCACCGCCCGGCCGTAATCCTGCAGGTGATTGGCGGACATCTCCGCCACGATAAAAACGGGAGCGTTATTTCCCACGGAGTGGGAACCTATGGTAAACTCTTTATTCATGGAAATCCCTTTCTTCGGTATAATTTTTCTGCATAAATTCATCCACGTCCCACTGGTCACGGGCTTTAAAAAGCGTGCCGTCACGGTGTTCCACATAAACGGGAGGGAAATAATGGATGAAGAGCGGATTCAAACACATGGTATAGCCGCCGGCGGTGTCGTATACCACCTTATCCCCGGGCTTCATGGCCGGACCGTTCTTGATTTCAAAAAGACGGTCATACTCCATACAGGTAAAGCCGGTGACCCATTGGCTTTTTATTACGGGCCTTTTTTCAGGCTCATCCACATAAACCATATGGTGGGGATAAACATGTCTGGTGACAAGCGGGTTCAGGTTTGTACGGCTGCCGTCAGTGATGAGGAAGGAATGGTTACGGATTTCCTTCACATCTTTTACGGAGGTGACGAATGTCGTAGCCCTGGAGATCAGGGATACGCCGGGTTCAGCGATCAGCGTGGTACATGCGGGATCGAATTTTCTGCGCAGCTCCTTACAGATGGCGTAAAAATAATCCCGGTAATCCGGCTTGTCCTCCCGCCCCCCGAAATAACCGCCTCCCATATCCACATAGGAAAGCTCCAGATTATATTCCTCCGCTATCCTTACGGCCATACTGGCCAGCGCGGCATAGACGGAAACGGTGCGGGACTGGGTGGAGGAATGCAGGTGCAGACCGGCGACTTTGACATTGGGGAGCCTGTTTATGCGGGAAATAACTTCCTCCAGCCTTCCGTTTTCATAACAGTAGCCAAAGCGGCCGCCTTCTTCCTCCACCAGTACCTCCTCCGGACAAAGGGCGGCGATATCACAGTTTACACGTACGCCAACAGAAAAATTACGCTGAGGGTAAGCTGCGCTTAATTCCTCCAGCCATATGGGTTCTTTAGTGGAATCTATGTTGATATATCCGCCGTCAAGAAGAATGGAGTTAAAAATTTCTTTTTCTTTAATCGGCCCGTTATAAATCATATGGGCATTGTCAAAGCCAAGCTTTTTGACCAGGCGGTATTCCGTGTCGGACACGATTTCTGCAAAAAAGCCCTGTCCCTTCATATATTGAAGCAGCCAGGGGAGGGAATTGGTTTTTACGGAATAGCCCACGAGATGGTTCGGCCCCCAGTTTTTGCAGAGGGCTTCCTTCAGGATGGCTGCATCCGTATCCAGGCCGGTTTCCCGGATGTAAAAATAGGGGGTCTGCAGTGTATCAGAATTCATTGGTTTTCCTTTCTTTCTGTCGCAGAGGTCAGCGGTGTCGATCCGTGTATCACTGATGGATTTACTTCAGGTTCTGCATTTTGCGGTATTTTAATTCGGCAATGGCCCAGTCTTCTTCGGTATCGATATCCTGTACTTCCATTTCCGGCATGATCATGGGGACGAGGTCGTCCACGTCCGTTGTGCTGTCACGGAAGAAGGCATCCGTACGGCAGGCGTAGAACTGTCCGCAGTCATGATACAATTTTTCCAGATCCTGAGAGCGGGCGGTGAGAAATTCCGGGTATTTGCGGCGGATTCGGCCATTCTCCAGAATAATGCCCCGCTGTGGCGGATAGGAAAACGCAACTACCGGCATGACGGATTCGGCCTGGTCAAGAAGTGCCATGGCATTTTTCAGTTTCTCCGCCGTCACAAAGGGGGCGGTGGGATAGATGCAGCAGAACCGGTCAAAGCGGGTGCCGCCGGCTTCATAGGCCCTCAGGACTTCGGCGATTACATCATCCGTGGAGGCATAATCATTTGCGGACTCTGCAGAACGCATGAAGGGGACTGCGGCCCCAAAGCTCCTGGCAATGGAAGCAATTGCCTCATCATCCGTGGAAACCATGACCTCATCAAAGACGCCTGACGAAAGCGCGGCTTCGATAGAATAGCTGATAATCGGTTTTCCGCAGAAGTCACGGATATTTTTATGGGGAATCCGCTTGCTGCCGCCTCTGGCGGTGATGATGGCAACGGATTTTTTTTGAGGTTGTATGGTGGCTTGATTCATGATGTTTATTTTACTCCTTTTTGAAGTATTTTAATCGATGAGGGTGTTTAAGCCTTGACCGATATAAGTCTGCAGGCAAACTAATGTGCACTGTACATTCGCACTAATATAACCAATATAAATCGAAAATGAATCGTAACTGTTCAGTACCCCTCACAGTTACTGCTAAAATCCATCCTAAATCGCCTTTGGCGATGGATTTTAGCACTCCTGAATCACTTTCTTACGGTCAGCGCAAAGCGCTGGCCTGCGCAGATAAATGCGCTGACCTGCTGAACAGTTACAATGAATCTACATATATTATACATGCGAAGCCTCAGAACACAATAGCTTTTCCAACCCTTCCGCAATTCTTACGCTTCCATTTCCGTCAACCATTTTATGCATGGAATGTGCCAGGAAATATCTGTTATCATAACTGCTGCTCAGAGAAATAATGGCTTCCGCCAGCTTTTCTATAAAATCAGTCGCAGTCCTCACATCGCCAACATAAGGGATTCCGGCAAAACGTTCCATATCCCTGGCTCCGGTCAGCTGATTATCCGCCATAGTAAAGCTGACGGCCGGGACTCCTGCGGCACACAGTTCATATAATGTGGTTCCGGCCGCGGAAACGGCAAGATCACACCGGCATATCAATGCCGCCATATCTGAAACCTTTTCATAGAGCCTGATAGCTGGATTCCCATCTGCCAAAAGGTTCAGGGCGGCGCGGCCGGAATGCATGGGACCGGCCAATATATGATAGCATATTTCCTGTTCCCCGGGGAGGCAAAGAAGCCTGTTTATGAGACGTTCCGCCACGCCACAGGGGTCGGTGCCCCCGGTAGAAATAAGAATGTCCTTCACTTGCGGCCTTACTTCCGGATGAAGGCCGCGGAACTGTTTCCTGAGGGGAGTATAAGACAGCCCCAACAGTTTGTAAGGGCAGTTTCTGTAAAAATCCGCCGGAGGGGCGGCATCATAGTTTATAATCAGATCCACCGGATAATCAAAGGAATAGATATCGTCAATATAAGCAGTTTTCGCCGCCTTATGAAGCCCCTCCAGATATGGCGGGGTAACAAAATAGGAATCTATCAGCACACAGCCGATATTATTTTCAAATACGGCAGTGAAAAGCCTGTCCAGTTCAGCGGCAGGATTGCGGTAGTCCGTATCCAGACATATCACGGGAAAATTTTCTCCCCCAGCCATAAAAGAACGGAGCAGCTGTCCGCTGTTGTGATCAGCGACCGCAAAAAGAACAGGAAGATTCCGTTCCTTCAATGCTTGCGCAACAGACAGGCAGCGCATCAGATGCCCCGTTGCAATTTCCTGATTACCGTCTGCCCGGATAAGAATTCCCTTTTTCCCAGTCTCCATTTAACAGTCTCCCAAAAACGGATATTAAATTATCCTCTTTTATTTTCTTTTATTATTATACCTGCTGGAATAAATCCGGTAAAGGAAAAAGTAACAGTTCGGCCGAAGACTGAACTGTTACAGGAAAAAAGAGAAGACTTGTTTTTTATTTGCCTGCAATCCCGAAAAGTGCTATACTTGCATCAGTTAACGGCACATGATACTTTACCACGTTGAAGTGCATGGAAAGCCGGAAACAGGGAGGTATAAAGGATACTGTGCAGGCCGGTTTAAATTATTGGAAAAAGAACAATGTGTTGATACTTGGCACATTGGTTGGAATTGTTACGTTTATCTGTATATTTGGGGTTCATGTACTGAATGTCACCTACACGGACTGGCTCCTGGGTGGCGGGGATCTGACTCAAAATTATCTGGGCTGGTGCCTTTTCAGGAACAGTGACTGGTTTTTCCCTTTTGGGCTGATGGATAATGCATCTTATCCTAATGCGGTATCCGTTATCTTTACGGATTCCGTGCCTCTGTTTGCCGTATTTTTTAAAATATTCAAGGCGGTTCTGCCGGATAGATTCCAGTATTTTGGTATCTGGGTCATGCTTTGTATGGGCGCCCAGGGCGCTTTTGGGGCGCTTCTGATTTATCATTATGTAAAAAAGAAAGCGGAAGCAGTTGTGGGCAGCCTTCTTTTTGTAATTACGCCTGCGATGCTGGGGCAGATGTCCCTGAACCTGGCGCTGGGCGCTCAGTGGCTGGTGTTGTGTTCTCTGTATCTGGGAATCCGCAGAATGGAAATGAGCGAAAAAAGGTTTGAGCTTGCCTGGGGAATTGCCGGGTTTTTGACGGGAAGTATACAGATGTATTTTATTCCCATGTGCGGTTTTGTCCTTCTCAGCTTTCTGCTTTCCGATCTGCTGCGGAGAAAAAAAATCAGGCAGGATGTCCTTGCACTGCTGGCATACCTGGGAGCTGCGGTTGGAGTTGTAGCATTGCTGGGAGGTTTTTCACACAATCATATGCCGGATACGTCTCAGTTCGGACAGTCCAGCTTTAATCTGAATGGCCTGTGGAATCCGCAGGGGTGGTCTCAGTATCTGTCGGATCTTCCGGTTTACGGCGCAAATCCCTCAGAAGGGCTGGCCTTCCCTGGTACCGGAATTGTACTTACACTGATTGCGGCGGCCGCAGCCTGTCTGATACATACCATTTATAAGGTATTTATAAAAAAAGAAAAAAAGCTGACTCATCTTCGTTTTGACTGGGGTGAAAATGGTGTTGCATTTCTGATACTGGCAATTATTTCTCTTTCTGTGGCTCTTTCCCCTCAGGCCGCCTGTGGAAGCAGTCTGCTCTGGAACTATGAGCTTCCGGTCTGGTTATCCTCTCTGTGGCGGAGAATCAGCTGCTGCGGCAGGTTTATCTGGCCGGTGACGTATCTGGTAATTCTTGGCAGCGTGGTGTGGATGGAGAAGGAAATGCCATGGGAAACCATGGCGGCAGTTTTTCTGGTGATTTTTGCCGTCCTGCAGATTGCCGATGGAAAATGGCAGCTGATGCAGCGGCAGGTGCAGTTTGGAACCGAGTTTGCTTACGACAGCCGCCTGGAGGATGAAAAGTGGGATATGTGGGCCCGGGAGGGTGATAATAAGCATATGGTTTTTGTGGGCCTGGATGACGAGGATTTATTGAATGACCTGAGCGCATATGCGGCTGAAAATGGTATGACGATTAATTATTTTAATACCGCCTGCCAGACGATAAGGACAAAGGCAGTAGAGGATTTGGTTGAGTCGCTGACTAATCCGCGCGGCGATACGATGTATATTTATAAAGCGGCTGATGAGGGGAACTGTATTGATACACGCATGGAGTATGATGCGGTGGATGGGGTAATTGTGGGGATGGTGAAGAAACAGGGTTAGTTTTGACGGGAAAGGATAAAAACAGCTATGAATGAAAATCGAGATACCTTTAAAGAAATATTATTAAAAATCCCCTTCCATATCAGGTGCTGCCTGGTTTCCGGAATCCTGTGGGGAATTATAACTCATGCCTATATGCTGACCAATAAGCTGCCGAACTGGGATGACATCAATAATGTGGGCGGGTATGCAGTCGGCTCGGAATTCGGCAGATGGTTTTTGAAATATGTCAATCCGCTGGATGGGATTTGGAGCGTACCCTGGCTGAGTGGGATTTTCTCCATCGTCCTGATTTCCGCTGCCGCCTGCTTTGTCCTTTCCACGCTGCATCTTAGAAGTACAACCTCCGCGGTCCTGATTCCGCTGATGATGCTGTCCTTCCCCAGCATGTGTAGCCTGTTTACCTTCATGTTTACCGCGGACTGCTATGCCGTGGGCATATTGCTGGCCTGTGCGGGTGCGTGGCTGATTAGGAAATACCGTTTCGGTTTCCTGCCAGGGATAGTCTGCCTGGTTCTGAGCATGGGAATCTATCAGGCATATCTGTGCCTGGCGCTGGGCATTCTGGTAATGGGGCTTTTTCTGGATATGCTTGAGGAAAACAGCCGGACTGCCGATGTTTTCCTAAGGGGAGTGAAGGCCTTTGTCGTGGCCTGCATTTCCGTCGTTATCTATACGATTGTTTCCAGAATCGTATATCCCCAGCTGGATGCCTATAACGGCCTGGATCAGATGGGGAAAATTGATTTAATCCGTCTTCCCAGGCTGATACTGCGTTCCTACAAATGGGTGGTGCAGTATTTTATTCTGAAGCCCTTTTCCTTTGTGACTGCGGCCGCCTGGGCGCTGAATGTGGCTTCCTGCCTTCTTACGGCTGGCCTGGTTATCGCCTTTTTTATAAGAAAAAAAATATATAAAGATTCAGGCAGCGCCATCCTGTACATTTTTCTTGCCATGATGGTGCCCCTGGCTATGGGTTCTATCATTATTATGGCGCCGGATGCCAGCATAAGCATGCTGATGCTTTACCAATACCATATCCTGTATACCTTTCTTGCCGCCCTTCTGGAAAAAAGCCAGGATACCCAGTCCGGCCTGTTCCTGGCGGATGCGGGAAAGGTGAGGGCAGGCAGGATACTGGGCTATGTGGTTGCGGCAGTTCTTCTGCTGGTGGGCTACCAGAATTTTGTTGTGACAAACCAGGCCTATTTCCGGATGGGAATTGCCTATGAAAGATCCTATGCATATTACAACCGTATCATGGAAAGGATTGAAGCCACAGCAGGCTATCAGCCGGGCGACCCCTTTGCGCTGATAGGGGAATATGGCCTGAGCGAGACGCCTGATCTGCTGGGCAGCTATTCCATGGATGGCGACAGGTTTACGGATTTATCCGGCGTGGCGAAGGAAACCGGGCTCCTTACCAGCGGCGTACGTTATAATTTTATGAAGACCTATATTGGCGTGGAAATGCCGGAGGTAAGCGAGGAAGCTGTCGAGGCCATTAAGGAGACAAAGGAATATCAGGAAATGCCTGCTTATCCGGCGGACGGCTGCGTGAAACAGATAGAGGGTGTATGGGTTGTTAAAACCTGTGAGGAAACAAAAGGGTAAATTTGGTAACAGTTCAGGAAGGTTTGTGCATTCACTGCACAAACCGTGAGAAAACGTGGTGGCAGCAGGCATCCGCCCCTCGCCGAAGGCGAGTTATAATGGGCGGATGCGGTAACAGTTCGGCCGAAGGCTGAACTGTTACTAAATTTGCTTTTTGAAGGTAATGTATGGTAAAATATAATGATATTTTTTTATAAGGAGCAGCGGCATGAATGAGAGAATCTATGTCTGCCACACTTTTTATCATGTATATATTGCCTGTCTGAAGGAATTAAACCTGCCCGGAGACAGAAGGGGACAGGCCTGCCTGGTGCTGAGTACGATGTCCAATGATTTTGGGAATCTGAAGGCCAGGGCGGAGCGTTCCGGTCTTTTCCGGCAGGTTTTTGTTTTTGAGGAAAAGGAGGAGGGCTTCTTCCCTGTTTTGAAAAAGTACCACACGGATCGGGGGAACCTGGTACTGAACATGCTGGCAAGAATCCGTTTCTGCAAGCTTTTGGGGAAGCTTCAGGAGCCTTTTGTGCCGGTGGATTTCAGGGCTTATAAGGACATTTATGTATTCTGTGATTCTGATCCGATAGGATATTATTTAAGCTGGAAGAAAATCAGGTATCATGCCATGGAGGACGGGCTGGACTGCATCCGCTATTATGATACGGCCAGATATGATAACAGGGGACATTTCAGGCTGAAGGCCTTCCTCGCCTCCCTCAACCTGATTTTCATACAGAACGGCTGGGGAAAATACTGTATCGATATGGAAGTGAATGATATTTCCGTTTTGGAGTATCCCTGCCCCAAATATGTGGAATGCCCCAGGGAAAAGCTGACACAGCGTCTGACAGCGGAGGATAAGAGCTGCCTGCTGGGAATTTTCCTGGAGGACAGGGAAAGGCTGGTAAAACAGCTGACGGAAGGGAAGAATCATGAAAATAAAATTCTGATACTGACCGAGCCGCTTTGTGATTTGGAAACGAGAGAACGGATCTTCCGTGATATTATAGAGCTTTACGGAAAAGGAATGCAGATTATTTTAAAGCCCCATCCCAGAGACCTGCTGGATTATGAAAAATGTTTTCCGGGCTGTGTGGTGTTATCCGGGAAGTTCCCCATGGAAATGATGAATTTTCTTCCGGATATCCATGTGAAAAAGGTGATCTCCGTATTCACCGTGCCCGCCTCCATCGGCTTTGCAGAGGAAACCGTCTTTCTGGGGGAGGATTTCATGGACAAATACGAAGCGCCGGAAATTCACCGGCAGAATGAGCAGATAAAGGATTAAGGTATTGCGATGAGAAAAATCATAAAGAAAATGAACATCCTTCTGGATGGAAAACAGAAGGCCAAGATGGGCGGGATTGTGGTGCTGATGATTATCGGCGCCCTTCTTGAGGCCTGCAGCATCGGCCTGGTCATCCCTGTGATCACCACGCTCCTGGATCCGGCGGCTGTGACCGGGGATGGGTATCTGGGGGATATCTACCGTTTCCTCGGCATGGAGAGCACCGGGCAGTTTACCATAATCATGCTGCTGGCCATTATCGCAGCATTTGTGTTAAAAAATATTTTTCTTTATTTTCAGAATGTAATTCAGCTGCGCTTTGTATACACGAATCAGTTTGCCACCTCCCGTAAGATGATGATTAATTTTATGGAGCGTCCCTATGAATATTATCTGAACGCGGACACTTCCGTGATCCAGCGAAGCATCACCTCGGATGTGAACAATATGTATGGTCTGATCCTTTCCTCGCTGCAGCTGACCAGTGAAATTATCATGTTTGTTGTCCTTATCGTGGTGCTGATGACTCAGGACCCGGTGATGATTCTTACCATTGCCGCGCTGCTTGTGGTGGTGCTTCTTATCATTAAGGGGATTCTCAAGCCCATTATGATCAGGGCGGGAGAGGAAAACCAGGAATATTACAGCGGCCTGTATAAATGGATTGACCAGTCCGTTATGGGAATCAAGGAAATCAAAATTGCCAATAAGGAAAATTATTTTATCAACGAATATTCCAAATGCGGCGCGGGCTACGTGGGGGCGGTGCAGAAATATAATATCTATAATGCAACCCCCCGCCTGCTGATAGAAACGGTATGTATTGCAGGGCTGGTGCTGTATTTGATCCTGCAGATTGCGGCGGGAAAGGATGTCACCCAGATGCTGAGCCAGATCGGCGTATTTGCAGTGGCGGCCATGCGTCTTCTGCCAAGCGCCAACCGCATTAATAACTATCTCACCTCAATTTCCTACTTTGAGCCCTTTTTCATGGGGGTAAGCGACAACCTGCAGCAGGATATCAATGACGGGAACGTGAATTATGACGAGCAGAATTACCGCAGGAAAAAGGAGGTTCCCAAGCTTCCTGTCCTGTCGAAAATAGAACTGCAGGATATTGTTTATAAATATCCCAACTCGGAGGCTCTGATTTTTGATCACGCACAGATGGAAATTCCAGTGGGCTGCTCCGTGGGCGTGGTAGGCACCTCGGGCGCCGGAAAGACGACGATCATTGACATCCTTCTGGGTCTTTTGGATATCCAGGAGGGTAGGATCCTGGCTGACGGCGTGGAAGTGAGGGAACACTATGAGGAGTGGCTGAAAAATATCGGCTATATTCCTCAAACCATTTTCATGATTGATGCATCTATCAGAAAGAATGTTGCTTTCGGCGTGCCGGATGAGGATATTGATGATGTCAAGGTATGGCAGGCGCTGAAGGAAGCGCAGCTGGATGAATTTGTGAGAGGGCTTCCGGAGGGGCTGGATACGGGAATCGGGGAGCGGGGAATCCGTCTTTCCGGCGGTCAGAGGCAGCGTATCGGTATTGCCAGGGCATTGTTTGAGGATCCTGAGGTACTGGTGCTGGATGAAGCCACCTCTGCGCTGGATAATGAGACGGAAGCGGCGATTATGGACTCCATCAACCGCCTCCATGGCAGGAAAACCCTCATTATTATAGCGCATCGTCTGCAGACGATTGAAAAATGCGATATGGTTTACCGGGTGGAAAACGGACAGATTGGCAGGGAGAGATAAAGTTATCGATCAGGGCGGAAAGGAGAAAGCGGTGGCAGCAGGGAAAAAGAGACAGGCTAATTTTGAATTACTGCGTATGACAGCCATGCTCATGGTGGTTGCCATGCATTTCCTTTCCCATACGGGCGGGCTTCCCGAAGCGGGGCAGATGCCGGGGGCAAGAGGTACGGCGGCGGTTCTTGCGGAGTCCTTCTGTATTGTTGCGGTCAATGTTTATGTCCTTATCAGCGGCTACTTTTTATCGGAAAGCGGCTTTTCTCTGAAGCGGCTTCTCAGGCTGCTGTTCCAGGTGCTCTTTTATACACTGCTGATTCCTCCCGTGCTGGTGCTCGCCGGGGTACTGCCTGCCGGGGAGGCTTTTCAGATATACCATATCTGGCAGTGCCTGTTTCCGGTGCAGGCGGGGCATTACTGGTTTGTGACTGCTTATGTGGTCATGTATCTGTTTTCCCCGGTGCTGAATGCGGCGGCGGGGGCCATGACGCAGAAGCAGCTGCGGATTACGCTCATGGGACTGCTGGTTTATTTCAGCCTTGGGAAAAGCGTGAGCATCCTTTTATTTTCATCAGACCGGTACGGCTACGATTTCGGCTGGTTCATTTTCCTTTATCTGACGGCGGCCTATATACGGAGGTACGGAATCCGTTTTTTTCAGGAAAAAAAGAGAGGTGCGCTTGTCTATTTCGGCTCCTGCGCGGCCGTGGCGGGAATTACCCTGGCTGCGCTTGTGGTATGTGCAAGGACCGGGGCGCTGGAATATTATGTAACGGTGCCCTTTCACTATAATTTCATTTTCTGCCTTACCGGGGCGTTGGGGCTGTTCATGGCCTTTGGCAGTCTGCGCATCCGTTCGGAAAAACTGGAACGCTGTATTTGCCGCCTGTCGCCGGGAATGTTCGGCGTATACCTGATCCATGAGCACATGGATATCAGCGCAAGGTGGACCGGCTGGATTATCGGAACGCCGTCGGAGCATCTGGGCGGTTATCTGATGCAGATGACGGAGAGCGTACTGCTTGTGTTCCTTCTTGCAGCGGCAATTGACCTGGTTCGGGGCAAATGCTTTTTGCTTGCGGAGCGCCTGCTTGCAAAGACCTCCTTCGGAAAAAAATGCGGGGAGGCCATCCGCCGCATTGATGACAGCATGGGAAGGCAGAAAGGGTGATTCACAGTAACAGGATTGATATGGGGATAGAAATACCAATGGATAAAAGAAAAAAACTGATAAAAATTCTGGAAAAATTCATATTTCCCTGTCTGCTGCTGATCTACCCGCTGCTGTGGGTAAATCAGGGGATTGATGTGTCGGATCCGATGTACAGCCTCACCAACTTCCGGTTTTTCCCGGAGCTTAAGGGCAGTTGGGCGATTGCCACCTATCTTGCCAATGTGGCTGGCTGGCTGTTAATGAAGCTTCCTTTCGGCGGCACACTTTTGGGCATCAGCTTTTATACAAGGTTGGTTATCAGTGCCATGGCGCTGCTTTCCTATTATTTCCTGAAGGGGAAAATGCCGGCCTGGGTGGTTTTTACAGGGGAAATCATTGCCATCAGCTTCTGCTGGTGCCCGACGACGATTTTATATAATTATCTTACCTATTTCCTGTTCCTGGCGGTATGTATTTTATTATACAGGGGGCTTATCTGGAACAGGCCGGGCCTGCTCATCTGGGCGGGCGTTTGTCTGGGGCTGAATGTGATGGTGCGCACTCCGAATATTGCGGAAGCGCTTCTGATTATTGCCGTATTTTTCTATGGAAAGCTTTGCGGTAAAAGCGCGCAGGAGATGTGGAAACAGGCAGGCTTTTGTGTCGCAGGCTTTTTGGCAGGCTTCCTTGGTGTTTTCCTTGTCATATGCATCCAATATGGCCCGGGGGCCTATTTCGGAATGTTCGGCAGCCTGGCCGGGTATACGGCGACGGATGAGAGCTATTCGCCGTTTTCCATGATTACCTCTATTTTCACGGCCTATGGCAAAACCATGGTGTGGCTGATGGTAATTGCCGTGTGTGTGCTGGCGGGCTGGATTTTTTTCCATATTCTTCCCAAACGTTTTCACACGGCGGGAAAGATTATATACTGCCTGTGCATTCCGGTGCTGATCCGGTTGTTTTGGGGCAGAGGGATGTTTACCTTTACCTATTATAATTACCGCAGCATCTATGAATGGGGAATGCTTTTTCTGTACCTTGTGCTTATCAGCTGTGTTGTATGTATCGGAAACAGCCGTTTTTTCCGGAGGGACAGGCTGCTGGCGCTGATTATCCTGCTGTCGGTGGCGGTGCTCCCCATAGGAAGCAACAACGATACCATGCCGAACCTGAACTGCCTGTTTCTGGCAGCCCCTTTTACACTCTGGATGCTGGGAAAATATATCAGGCGGATGAGAAGAAAGCCTGAGGCTTTTCCTGTGACGGCCATGTCCGTTATGGTGGCGGGAATGGTTCTGATCCAGGGAATGGGCTTTCACAGCCATTTTGCCTTCGGCGACGGCATTTATGGTGAAAAAAGGGATGCAAAAATTGAAAATTCCTATATACTGAAGGGGATGAAGACGCGCAGCCTCAATGCGGACCAGCTGACAGGCCTGTTAGGATATGCAGGACAGAACGGTCTTTCCGGCCGGCAGCTTATTACCTTTGGCAATGCGCCGGGACTGCATTTCCTTCTGGATATGCCGCCGGGACTCACCCATGCGTGGCCGGATCTGGACACCTATCCGGCAGTACAGATGAAAGAGGAGCTGGAGCAGCTTGGCGAAGGGACTGTGGTCATCTTCTATAAGGAAAATGGAGAGCTTCCCGGGGACAGTGAAAAAATGCAGGCGCTTATGGGCTGGCTTGATAAAGAAAATTATATTCCGGTTTTTGAAAATGAAGGCTATCTGATTTATAATATTGGTTCAGAATAAAAAAAGAAAGGCGACAGCTATGATTCGGTTCAACGTACCGCCCTTTACGGGAAAAGAAATGGACTATATCCGGCAGGCCGTGGAAAACCAGAAAATCTGCGGCGACGGGGAATTTACCAGAAAATGCAGTGAATGGATTGAGGAAAGGACGGGCACACGCAAGTGCCTGCTTACCACCTCCTGCACCCATGCCACGGAGCTTGCGGCGCTGCTTGCCCACATTCAGCCGGGAGACGAGGTTATCATGCCCTCCTATACCTTTGTTTCCACGGCGGACGCCTTTGTGCTCAGGGGAGCCGTGCCCGTATTTGTGGATATCCGTCCCGATACCATGAATATTGATGAAACGCTGATCGAAGCGGCTGTAACCGAAAAAACGAAGGCTGTCGTTCCCGTGCATTATGCGGGCGTGGGCTGTGAAATGGACACCATAATGGACATCGCGGCGCGTCATCACCTGTATGTGATTGAGGACGCGGCCCAGGGAATCATGGCTTCCTATAAGGGAAAGCCGCTGGGAGCCATCGGTGATTTCGGCTGCTTCAGCTTCCATGAAACTAAGAATTACAGCATGGGAGAGGGCGGCGCGCTTCTGATCCGGAATGAAAAGGACATTGAGGATGCTGAAATTTTCCGGGAAAAGGGAACGGACAGGAGCAAGTATTACAGAGGACAGGTGGACAAATACCGTTGGCAGAATTACGGCTCCAGCTATCTTCCCAGCGAACTGAATGCGGCTTATCTGTATGCACAGCTGGAAATGGCCGATGCTATCAATGAGGAACGTCTGAACCTATGGAACCAATATTGGCGGGAGCTGGAACCTCTGGCAGAGGCGGGCAGAATTGAGCTGCCCTTCATCCCCGATTATTGTGTGCAGAACGGCCATATGTTCTATATCAAAAATGCGGATCTGGAAGAACGTGCCGCACTTATTGATTTCCTGAAGGAAAATGACATTCTTGCGGTGTTCCATTATATTCCCCTTCATTCCGCGCCTGCGGGACTGAAATACGGCCGTTTCCACGGGGAAGACCGTTACACCACCAGGGAAAGCGAAAGGCTTCTCCGCCTGCCCATGTACTATGGGCTGAAGGAGGATCAGGTGAGCTTTATTGCCGGAAAAGTAAAGGAATTCTATGGTTTCTGAAAAACAGGTAAAATTTTACCGTAAATGGGAAAACTGGATATTGCCGCTGCTGTTTACCCTGGCGCTTCTTCTTTTTACCAGCCTTCGGTTTGATTACTATTATTCGCTGAATGACGATGTGCTGATGAAGGATATCCTTGCGGGTGTGTACACAGGCGTCCCGGAAAGCCGCAACGTGCAGATGCTCTATCCGCTCAGTCTGCTTTTGAGCCTGCTTGTGAAGGTGTTTCATACCTCCTATGTATATGGCATCTTTTTATGCCTCTGTCAGTTTGGCAGTCTGTATCTGATTTTGTACCGGAGCATGAGGTATGGGAAGAAAACAGTGGGAAAGGTCCTTCTGTGCCTTTTGGAGAGCCTGCTTTTTGCCGGCCTTCTGCTTCCTCATCTGGTTTTTGTGCAGTATACGGTGACCAGCGGCCTGCTGGGAGCCGCGGGAATTTTCTGGTTCCTGACCGGGGAAGCGGCGGCGTGTCCGGGCATGCAGACTCGCTCCGGGAAAGAGAACGGCTGGGTCTGTTTTGCAAAAAGAAATCTGCAGGCGGTCCTGTTGTGTGTGCTGGCGTTTTTGCTGCGCCCGGAAATGATGCTGCTGCTTCTGCCGCTGGCCTGTGTGGCCGGGGTATGGAAATGGGGGATGGAACGTCCTGTTTTTACAAGATATAATGCGTTTTGTTATGTGGGTGTTTTTTCCCTGATCCTTATCGGGCTGCTTCTGGGCGAGGTGAGCAATACGGCTGCCTATGGCAGCGGGGAATGGAAGGAATTTTTCCGGCTGTTTGATGCCAGGACGGAGGTTTATGACTTCAAAACAGAAACAATCCTGAAGTTTGAAGAAAATCAGGAATTTTATACCTCTCTGGGACTGGATGAAACGCAGGGCGCGCTGCTGGAAAATTATAATTACGGGATAGATGACAGCATTGATGCGGCTCTTATGGAGAAAATTAGCGGGTATTCCCGGGAAAAGGAAGGCTATTTCGGGAAGACGCTAAAGGAAGGAATCTGGCTGTATAAGGCCAGGCTCCAGAATATGCCGGGTCTGGATTTCGACGCGGCTGTGGAAATGCCATTCCTTCTTACGGAGGCGGCGCTTGCAGTGCTTTTGCTGCTCACGGCTTTCCTGAAAAGGCGCGCTGGCGTTATCTGGCAGCTGCTTGCGTTCGGCGGTATGCGCAGTATTCTGTGGATGTACCTGATACTCCGCAACCGGGTGCCTGAGCGGATCAGCCACCCTCTGTATACTGTGGAAATCGTAATGCTGGCGGCGCTGCTTTTTATGTATCTTACCAAAAATGGGGCGGCGGATGAAGCTGCGCAGGGGGGGATGGAAAAAGTGCGTAATCCGTACCGCTGGCTGAATCCGGTCTTTGTAACGGCGGCGCTTCTGCTTGTCACCGCGCTCTCCATCCTGCCCCGCACTTTTGCCCGCACAGTACAGGAATATGCGGCGCGGGAGGAAATTAACCGTACGGATATCGCTGCCAGGGCGTATTATCAGAGCCATCCGGAGAACCTGTATCTTGCAGATGTGTACTCCACCGTAAAATTCTCAGAGAAAATGTTCCGGGATGGTGAGTGCGTCCTGGGAAATTATGATCTGCTGGGCGGCTGGCTTAGCAAGAGCCCGCTGGCGGAGAAAAAGCTGAAGGCCTTTGGATATGCCTCCCTGGGACAGGCGCTACTGGAAGGGGAAAATGTATATCTGGTGGCGGAAACGGGGCAGAGCCTTGACTGGCTGACGGATTATTTCGGCAGGAGAGGGACCGTGCTGCGGGCTGAGGCCAAGGAGGTCATCGGGGCGGCGGATTCCGGTCTGGTGATATACAGTCTGCACAGGGAGGAAGAGATAAATGACTGAACAGTTCAGAATCGATTTGGGACCGGTATATCTGCGGCCGATCACGCTGGAGGATACGGAAAACATTGTAAAGTGGCGTAATACGAACCGGGTGAGAAAAAATTTTATTTATCAGAAGCCTTTTACCAAAGAGGGACACCTGGCCTGGATGCGTGATAAGGTGGCCGCCGGAGAGGTGGTACAGTTCATCCTGTGTGAGACGGCAGGGGACAGGCCTGTGGGCAGCGTCTACTTCCGGGATATCGATACCGAAAATAAAAAGGCGGAGTACGGTATTTTTATCGGGGAGGAGGATGCGGCGGGGAAGGGCTATGGAACACTTGCGGCCCGGGCCGCGATTCAATATGCCGGCAGCGGCCTGAAGCTCCACAAGCTGATGCTGCGGGTATTTGCGGACAATACGGCCGCGGTGAGAAGCTATGAAAAGGCGGGCTTCGAAAAGGAGGCGCTGCTCAGGGATGAGATAAAAACCGGGGACGGTTATCGTGATTTGATACTGATGGCCCGTCTGTATCCCGAAAACAGATAAGAGTAACAGTGCGGACCGCTTGACTGTTACAGATAAAAACAAAAAAGTCCGCCGTATGGCGGGCGGATGGGAAGATTTCATGAATAAACTGGTAAGCATAGTAATTCCCTGCTATCGTTCGGCCGAAATGCTGGAGGGTGTTGTGGCGGATATCGGCAGGGAGATGGAGAATTTGAAGGACAAATACCGCTGGGAGCTTATTCTTGTCAACGATTGTTCTCCGGATAATACTTTTGAGGTAATCAGAAGGCTTTGCGAGAAGCATAAAAATATATGCGGCGTAAACCTGGCGAGGAATTTCGGCCAGCATGCTGCGTTGATGGCCGGTTTCCATCAGGTAAAGGGAGACTATCTGGTGTGCATGGACGATGACGGCCAGACGCCCGCCGATGCCATCGGGGATTTACTGCAAGGACTGGAGGAGGGCAGCGATGTGGTGTATGCCAGATATGAGCATAAGCACCATAATGCGTTCCGCAATTTCGGCAGCAGGGTCAATGATCTGATGTTGAAATTCATGCTGGGAAAGCCGTCGGATTTGTATGTCTCCAGCTTTTTTGCCGCCAGAAGGTTTATTGTGGACGAGATGCTTCGTTACCAGAATGCGTATCCTTATGTGATCGGCCTTGTCCTGCGCGCCACACGCAATATAAAAAATGTTACGGTGGAGCACCGTGACAGAAAAGCAGGCGAATCCGGCTATACCCTGGGAAAGCTTCTTGGGCTGTGGTTTAACGGTTTTACCGCTTTCAGTGAAAAACCGCTGCGGATCGCCACCATGATCGGCACCGGCTGCGCATTTCTCGGCTTTTTGTACGGCTTGTATACCATTATCAAAAAGCTGGTGAATCCGCTGGTTCCCATCGGCTTCAGTTCACTGGTGTCCGCGATCATGTTTATCGGCGGTATGCTGATGCTGATGGTGGGGCTTGTGGGCGAGTACATCGGCAGGATGTATATCTGTATGAACAATGCGCCGCAGTATGTGGTGCGGGAAATTGTAGGCGAGGAGATGCACAAGCCTGAGGACGGCCTGTGCAACGGGCCGGGAGAGAAGGAACAGGAACAGAACGGGCAGGGGCGGACCAGGCCGGGAAACAATTAACCGGGGCAGGAACCCCGCGGCGGGGACAGGCAGCAGCATCCGGCAGCCGCGCAAATCAAAGACCCCGCTGCAAGCAACTGGGTATCAAACTTGCAGCGCTGCAGAGCAGCGGGGTATTTGACCCTCGCGGCAGTCGCCAAATATCCATGCAAGCATGGCTACTTGGCTCGTTGCTCGCGGGAATAAAAGCGGCCGCCTCACAGACTGAGGAAAATGAAAATGAGTATGAGTGAAGGAAAGAAAAAATTCATATCTGCCGCAGTTACTCTGGCGGGAGTGATCTGCCTTCCGCAGATGCTGATTTCTTCGGGAAAAGGGCTGGATTTTTCCAACAGCTTTCTTTCCGTGCTTGTTTTCCTGCTCTGCTTTCCGGTAATCCACAGGTCGCTTTGGAACGGAGCGAGGAGCATCTGGTCCTTTCTCATGTCCCTTGTGCTGGTGACAGCATGCTGTCTGGGCAGCCGGCTGGAAGCTTTGGGCTATGTCTGGCTGACGGATTGGCATATGTGGGCGGCAATACCATTTCTGCTTTTATTTTTTATGCTGCTCACGGACGGGCTGTGGGGAATCCTGGAAGATGCCGGAAGATACGAAAAACAGGAACAAGAAGCAGCAAGGATAAAAAGGGAAACGCTTTATATATTCCTGTTTTTCCTGCTGGTATGGGGAATTGTGCTGCTGGCCGTTTATCCCGGCTTTTTCGTATATGACGCCCAGGATGAGTTTAATCAGGTGGCCATGCGCCGGTTCACCACCCATCATCCGCTGCTGCATGTAGTGCTTCTGGGAGGGATTGTCAGCCTGGGAAATAAAATATTTGCATCTTATAATGCGGGAATTGCGCTTTACATGGTTTTTCAGATGCTGCTGATGGCAGGCTGTTTTACGTATATCCTGTCTTATTTCAGACAGTACAGGGCGCCTGTGTGGCTTCGCAGGGCAGGCGTGCTGTATTTCGCTTTTTTCCCTGTCATTCAGATGTATGTGCTCTGCTCCGCAAAGGATACCCTGTATTCTGCGGGGATGCTTTTAACCATAGTCCTGCTCCTTAGGCTTTTCAGGGAGAAAGCAGAGTTTTTTGGGGACCGGAAAAAAGCGGCGCTGCTTTTGCTGTCCCTGTTTTCCATGGCGGCCATGCGTCACAACGGTTTTTACATCCTGCTGTTAATGATTCCTGTAATTATCCTCTGTGCCGGAAAAAGCTGCCGGGCAAAAGCGGCGGCGACTGCCTGTACAGCGCTGCTTCTTTATCTGCTTGTATCAAACGGACTTGCGTTTGCACTGCATGCGCAGGTGCAGGAAAACCAGGAAATGCTCACCGTGCCGATTCAGCAGCTGGCCCGTGTATATACTACCAGCCCGGAGGTGATGACAGAGGAAGAAAAGTCCGTGCTTCTGGAGGTACTGCCCCGGGAAGCGCTGGAACGATATACGCCGAAGCTGTCTGACAGTGTGAAGATTGATTTTAACAATGCAGCGTACAGGGCGGAGCCGTCCCGGTACTGGAAGCTGTGGTGGTCCGTGGGCAAAAAAGCGCCTGCCGTCTATCTGAACGCCTGGCTGCTGACCTCCTACGGCTTCTGGTACCCGGATGCGGTGATCGATGTATACCGGGGAAATACTGTGTTTACCTATACCTATGAGGACAGCTCATATTTTGGCTTTGAAACGGAACTGCCAGGCACCCGTGACAGCAAAATCCCTCTGCTGAACGAATGGTTCCGCAAGCTGAGCCTGGAATTGTTCCAGCAGAAGGTCCCGGTCGTTTCCATGCTGTTCTCCCCGGGATTTCTATTCCTTGTATACCTGTCCGGTCTGCTTTTCCTCATGCGCCGGAAACAATATAAAACCGTGCTGGCCTTCCTCCCGGCGATATTAAACTGGCTGACCGTAATACTTGGGCCGACCTATCTGGTACGCTACGTCCTCATATTCTGGCTGGCCCTCCCGGTACTGGCATATGTTGTAAGTACGGGGAAATTATGCTATACTAACAGGAATTAATAAATCGTAACTGTGAAGTTACTGGACAGTTACCAATTAACCTAAAAACCATCAGGTATAATAAATGAACAGAAAGTTAAAGAAATCCCGTGCAATCGAATACATTGTACTATGCTATGCCGCAGTTCTGATACTGCTCGCAGGCCCTCTGGGAATATTTGACGGTACCCGCCAAATTACAGGGAACGAGACTCCGGCAGGAACCTCTCAGATCATTGATCAGGATTCCAGAATTCAGCAGGTATTCATAGCGGACGGCGGCTATCTGGAGAAAATCAGTATATATGCCATGGAAGACCTCTCCCGGAAGGTAATAAATCTCACAATATCGGATGAACTGGGAGAAACGGTCTTTTCCAGGAATGTAGCGCTGGATGCTTATGAAGCACCCGGCTTCTTTACCGTTCCCGTAGAATTCCAGACAGTCCGGGGCAGGGCCTATGTATGGCAGATCAGCCATCCGGAGAAGCCCATAAGCTTTGGCTGTCAGAATACGGCCGAGTCCGGACTGGGCATTTACGGAAATTATTATTATGTAGGAAGCGATCAGTCTAATCAGGAGCAGGTGGGAAACAATATTATTATGCGTTTCCAGTACGAAGATAAATGGAGCCCTGGGAAAAAAGCCGCTGCTGCGGCAGTGATTGCACTCCTTGCCGGTTTCCTGATACTTCTTGTGGAGAATTCCGCCAGAAAAAAGAAAAAGGGAAAAGAAGTACGTGTACAATGGGTTTTCCGCAGGATTTTCAACCCTCTGCTCATAATCGGCGCAGCGGCCGGACTGGCTGCTGTTTATCCTATGGATTACTATGGAGGCGTCAGGGCTGACAAAATGGTTTATGCGGCCGGCATCCTTGTGTTGACGGCGCTGCTTCTCTACGTGGTCAATGCCAAGAGAGACAGTATAGCGCCTCTCCTTCCGCCCATCAGGGAAACGCTCCTGGACAGGGGAATGGACTGGCTGCAGTGCCTTTTCTGGGCCGGAGCGCTGTGGGGCTGTATTGATTATGTAAATGCGATGTATAATATCTATCAGGACTATGCCTACAGAAAGGTTCTGATTTATTTCTGCCTTGTCCTGCTTACCATGTGCAGTAAAAAATATGTGTTCCATTGGGGGAATCTGATATGGATTGCGCTTTCCTCCATTGCAGGCTGGCTGTACTACCGTCCGTATGCCGGCGTAGAGGAGCTGGACAGGCTCGCCCGGTTAAATGCCATTCTGTTTGTGACTGTGGGGCTGGTGGTCATTCAGCTCATCCTGCTTTTATGGAAAAAGAAGCCGGCCTGGAAGCAGCTGTTCCTTCCTTACGCGGGGCTTGTTGCAGTATTTTTCGCCTTGCTGGTGATTTTCCGCAATACAAGAGGCTGGCCGATTTATCTGGCGGCGGCTTTCGGCCTTTTTTATGTTTTTTATCTGTCCTGGGAGAAAAGAGAGCGGTTTCTGGGGATTTTCTGTAATGGTATCATCCTGAATTTTTTCTGCGCCCTGGTATTCGCCGTGCTGCGCAGGCCAATCCGTGCCTGGGGCTTTTACCGCTACAATTTTGTATTCCATACGGTTACTGTTACAGCGGCTTATCTGACGCTGATAATTTGTGCGCTGTTTGTGAAGCTGCTGATGCAGTACCATAAATCACGCAGGCTTTATACCTGCTGGACAACGGCTCTTTTATTCGGCATGGCGGTTTCGCTGCTTTTGATGACGCTTTCCCGTACCGGATATCTGGCGGCGGTGGTAATGGGCATTGTGGTTCTCCTTTTTGTATCCCTCGTCTGCTATCGGGAACGGTTACCCGTATTCCTGGCAAAAACGGGGCTTGCGATCGTCCTCGTGCTTGCCTGCTTCCCGGTTACCTATTCGGCGGTGCGCCTGATACCGCCGCTGTATGACGATCCCTATATTTTTGAACTGGAGGCAAATGAAGAAGAGTGGGCGGTACATAAGGGCGATCCGGCTGACTCTGAAAATTATATCACATTCCCCCGTTTTGCCTACTGCATGGATGTGAAGCTTTTCGGGGAAGAGCACAGTATTGTCAGGAAATTCGTGGATACCTTTATGGCATCCGCTGAAGAAGAGAGCAAATCCATACCTGGCGGACACCTGGAGGTCAGCCGGATATCAACGATGCTGGCATCGGCAGACGGCGCCGTCGGGGCGGAAGCATCCGATGATGCCTCTTCGGGAAACGGCCCGGAGGAAACGGAGGAGGATTACTCCAACGGCCGCTTCGAGATTTTTAAACGTTACATTTCCCATTGGAACCTGACCGGCCATGATGGAATGGGCGTGGAGCTTGCGGACGGATCCCTCAGTGTCCATGCGCATAATACTTATCTGCAGGTAATCCACGATCACGGCCTGATTACCGGTGCGGTCTATCTGATATTGGGGGCTGTCAGCCTGATGCAGATGTTCCGTTACGCTTATTGGGCAGGCAGGAAAAAAAGGGAAGACAGCGCCGACCCTTACGCGGCCCTGCCCCTTGCCATATTCCTGGCATTTGCCGTGGCGGGGCTGGTGGAATGGCTGTTCCATCCCTGCAATCCGTTGGGCTTTTCCACCATGGCAGTACTGGCGCCGCTGCTTATATTCCACAGAGAAAAGAAAGTGTAGAGTAACTTAAAAGGCTGCCTGACAGTTAAGAAAAAGAAAAGAGTAAACGATAATGAAGGATAAAGAGAACAAGACAAAACAGCATTTTAATTATCAGTTGTTTTACCGCAGGACCGCGCTCATCATATATGATATCCTGAGCGTGACAGCTTCCAGCTTTCTGGCGATCCTGCTGCGGTATGATATGCATCTGGATGAGATTCCGGATCAGTTCCTGATGCCCATCAGGAATTTCCTTCCGCTGAATATCCTGCTGACCATGGGGATTTTCTATCTCTTTCGCCTGTATCACAGCCTGTGGGCCTTTGCCGGGGAAAATGAAATGCAGAGCCTGGTCATGGCCTGCTTCCTTTCCGCCGTGGTTTCCGGCGTGGGGCTGAATCTTTTCAAGGTGTCGGGCAAGCCGGTGCCGGACAGCTACTATTTTATGTATCTGTTCATGCTCATCAGCTTTACCTTTGTCAGCCGTTTTTCCTATCGGTTTTTAAGAAGCCATAAGCACAGGCTGCAGAACAAGAAAAATAACATTTCCGTCATGATCATAGGCGCCGGGGAAGCCGGAAACGCGCTGATCAAGGAAATCGTCACAAGCAATTACAGCACCATGGTCATCCGCTGCATCATCGATGATGATAAACAGAAAATGGGCCAGTTCATTCAGGGAATCAAGGTGGTTGGCGGCCGTGATAAAATCATCGAATCCGCCGATTTGTATGATATTGATGAAATTTTTATCGCCATGCCTTCGGCGCCCCGTACGGAAATCAGGGATATCCTGGACATCTGCAAAGAAACAAGCTGTAAGCTGCGTTCCCTGCCTGGCATGTACCAGCTGGTCAACGGTGAAGTGAGCGTGAGCAAGCTGCGTGACGTGGAGGTGGAGGATCTTCTGGGAAGAGAGCCTATCCGCGTGGATTTGGATTCCATTCTGAGCTATGTGCAGAATAAAGTGGTTATGGTAACCGGCGGAGGCGGTTCCATCGGCAGCGAGCTTTGCCGTCAGGTGGCATCCCATAAACCGGCGCATCTGGTAATTGTGGATATTTATGAAAATAATGCCTATGATATTCAACAGGAGCTGCTGCAGAATTTTCCTGAGCTGAAGCTGACCGTCCTCATTGCTTCGGTCCGTAATACGAAGCGCATCAATTCCATTTTTGAGACGTACCGGCCGGATATTATCTATCATGCGGCAGCGCATAAGCATGTGCCGCTCATGGAGGTCAGTCCCAATGAGGCGATTAAGAACAACGTATTCGGAACCTGGAAAACAGCGCAGGCCGCCGCTCTGAACGGCGCGGAAAAATTTGTCATGATTTCCACGGACAAAGCGGTGAACCCCACCAATATCATGGGGGCCAGCAAGCGGATCTGCGAAATGATCATACAGACCTTTAACAAGCACTATGACACTGAGTTCGTGGCCGTCCGCTTCGGTAATGTGCTGGGCAGCAACGGCAGCGTGATTCCCCTGTTTAAGAAGCAGATAGCGGCCGGAGGGCCGGTAACGGTGACCCACCCTGATATCATCCGCTATTTTATGACCATACCGGAGGCGGTTTCCCTGGTGCTGCAGGCGGGCGCCTATGCCAAGGGCGGGGAAATATTCATCCTGGATATGGGTGAGCCTGTAAAAATCCTGGATCTGGCGAAAAACCTGATCCGGCTCTCCGGCTATAAGCTGGGGGAAGACATTCAAATCGAGTTTACCGGCCTGCGCCCGGGAGAAAAGCTCTATGAAGAGCTTCTTATGGATGAGGAAGGAATGCAGGATACGGACAACCGGCTGATTCATATCGGCCGCCCGATACAGTTGGATGAAAGGGAATTTTTTATTCAGCTCAAGCAGCTGGAGGATGCCTCCAAAGATGAAATCGCGGATATCAGGCCGCTTGTGGCGCAGATTGTGCCTACCTATGTGTATGGCCAGAATGCGGCATACGGAAAGGAAGAATAAATGAAGGTTCACCATATTGGATATCTTGTAAAAAAGCTGGAAAAGGCAGCGGAGGAATTTGAAAAGCTGGGCTATGTCAGGTTGGGGGAAATCACCCCGGATCCACATCGCAAAATCGATATCCTGTTCCTGGAAAAGGACGGGTATGTGGTGGAGCTGGTAAGCCCCAATGCTCCTGACAGCGTGGTTTCCGGGCTGATGAAGACCTATAAGAACGCGCCTTACCATATTTGCTATGAATGTACCGATTTTCAGGAGGATCTGGAGCGGCTCGCGGCGAACGGCTATGTGCAGATTGACCAGCCCACGCCGGCGCCGGCCATTGGAAACCGCAGGGTTGTATTCCTTATGAACAGCCGGCTGGGAATGATAGAGCTGCTGGAAGGCTGCTGAATAATAAAGCTTCCCGAGGCAGACCTGTGATAGTCAGGAGGAAAATCCTCCGCTCGCAGAGAGCTCGCATTTTGCTTCCCAAAACTACTAGGAGGAATAAATATGGACAAAGACAGTGTAATGCAGAAGAAAAAAATATTTCTCTCTTCTCCTACCATGCATGGAGAAGAGCGTAAATTTGTGGAGGAAGCCTTCGACACCAACTGGGTAGCCCCGCTGGGCCCCAATGTCAATGCTTTTGAAAAGGAAATGGAGGAGTACACAGACTGCGGATATGCGGCGGCGCTCAGCGCGGGTACAGCGGCAATCCATCTGGCGCTGCGCCTGATAGGAATACAGCCGGGGGATGTAGTATTTTCTTCTGACCTCACTTTTTCCGCCACCTGTAATCCCATATGCTATGAAAAGGGAACTCCGGTTTTCATCGATGCGGAAGAGGATACCTGGAATATGGACCCCAAGGCCCTGGAAAAGGCTTTTAAAAAATATCCTGGGGCAAAAGCGGTGATTTGCGCCCATCTTTACGGGACGCCTGCGAAAATTGATGAAATCCGCGCAATCTGTGATGCCTATCATGTACCGCTTATCGAGGATGCGGCGGAATCCTTAAGCTCTACCTTCCGGGGAAAAATGACAGGCACCTTTGGGGATTACGGCATTTTTTCCTTTAACGGAAACAAGATTATCACCACCTCGGGCGGCGGCATGCTGGTTTCCAGGGACGGTGAGGCAATTGAAAAAGCCCGCTTCCTTTCCACCCAGGCCAGGGATAAGGCAAGGCACTATCAGCATTCCCAGATTGGCTTTAACTACCGGATGTCCAATGTGGTAGCGGGTATCGGCAGAGGCCAGCTGCTTCATCTGGAGGAGCATAAAAAGAAAAAACAGGAAATTTACAGACAATATAAAGAGGCGTTTGCCGATCTTCCGGCAATTGCCATGAACCCCCTGAATCCCGACGGGGACGCCAATAACTGGCTCTCCTGTATGACGATTGCACCGGAAAGCGGCGTGACGCCCAACATGGCCATGGATGCGCTGGAGGCGGAAAATATTGAATCCCGGCCTATCTGGAAGCCCATGCACCTGCAGCCGGTCTTTGCCGATGCCGATTTTATTACACTGCAGGAGAACGGCAGCGTGGGAGAACGTATTTTTGAGAAAGGTTTCTGTCTTCCCAGCGATATCAAAAACACGCCGGAGGATATGGAACTCATTATAAATACCATCAGAAACCTGTTTTAAAGGGATGCGAAGCTTGCAGGACGCATTTTACGGACCGCGGCAGTGGCTGTGGTGTTCTGAAAAAAGGCGGCAGCTATGCGGCATCCGGGCAGCAGAGAAATGAGGAAACAATGTTTTACAGGAAATTCGGCAAAAGATTTCTGGATTTTTTTCTTTCTTCCATAGCGATCATACTTCTGAGCCCCATCCTTCTTGTGGTGGCGGTCCTTGTGCGCATCAAGCTGGGAAGCCCCATTCTTTTTCACCAGGAAAGGCCGGGAAAGGATGAAAAAATATTTACCCTTTGTAAGTTCCGCACCATGACGGATAAGAGGGACGCACAGGGAAAGCTTCTACCTGACGCGCAGCGTCTTACGAAATTCGGTAAAATGCTGCGGGCCACCAGCCTGGATGAGCTGCCGGAGCTTTTCAATATCTGGAAGGGCGACATGAGCATCATCGGTCCCCGGCCGCTTCTGGTTTCCTACCTTCCCTGGTATACACAGGAGGAGAAGTTGCGCCATACGGTGAGGCCCGGCCTGACAGGCCTGGCCCAGGTATCGGGCCGGAATTTCCTGGACTGGGATAAGCGTCTGGCCAAGGATGTGGAATACGTGAAGAAGCTTTCTCTGGCCATGGATTTAAAGGTCCTGTGGAAAACGGTAATGGTGGTATTTGATCACAGCGAGGTGGCGGAGGATACCTCCGCAGCGGAAGGAAATCTGGCTGAAATCCGCAGCAAAAGGCAGGAAAGGGAAAAGCAGGCATGATTAATATATTAATTTTAAGCGCAGGAACCAGAAATAAGGTGGTGCAGTATTTCCGGAAGGAGCTGGAAGGAAAGGGTAGAGTATACGCCACGGATTGCAGCGAGCTGGCCCCGGCGATTTATGAGGCTGACGAAGCAATCCTCGTACCCCGGATTACAGAGCCGGGATATCTGGAAAAAATCCTGGATATCTGCCGGGAGAAGGAAATTACCGGCGTCTTCTCCCTGATAGATCCGGAGCTGACAATGCTGGCGGAACACAGGGAGGAATTTTTAGCCATTGGAACAACGCCCATTATATCCCCGGCGGAGGCGGTTGCCATATCCTTTGATAAATACCGGATGTTTGAAAAGCTGATGGAGCTTGGAATCCCCACAGGACGCTGCTTTATGGATGTGCAGGAGTTTGAGAGGGCGGTGGAGAAGGGGGAGATTGCATATCCTGTTTTCGTGAAGCCAGCCAAAGGAAGCGCCAGCATCAATATCAATAAAGTGACCTGCCGGGAAGAAGTGGAGCTGCTTTGCAGGCATAATGAGGACATGATGATCCAGGAATACATGGACGGCACGGAATATGGCGCGGATGTGTATGTTGATATGCTTACGGGAAAGGTAACTTCAATTTTTGTCAAGGAAAAAGTAAAAATGCGCGCAGGAGAAACGGATAAATCCGTTTCGGTGAAAGACGCGAAACTGTTTGGCCTTATAAAAAAATTCGTTGAATCCGTCGGATTTTGTGGTATTATTGACATAGATATTTTTAAGGTGGACGGAACGTACTATATTTCCGAGGTCAATCCCCGCTTCGGTGGCGGCTATCCCCATGCGTATGCCTGCGGCGTCAATGTGCCCGCGCAGATTATCCGTAATCTGGAGGGAGCGGCCAATGAGGAGAATATCGGCGATTACGAAGAAAATATCTGCATGATGAAATATAATGAAATCATGATTCGGAAGTTGTAATTGTCCGGCAGGCCGGCGCATTTGCCGTAAGGGTGAAGCTTGGTGTCCGGATAACCGAACGGAGACAAAAAATAGGAAAATAAGGAGAAAGCCATGGCTTCTTCCATACTGATACTGTCCAACAGCGATTCGGGGCTTTATGATTTCCGCAAGGAAGTCCTGAAGGCGCTCATGGAGAAAGGGTTCCATGTCCTTGTATCCGTCCCGGATACCGGATATGTGGAGCGGATTAAGGCCCTGGGCTGTGAATACATCCCCACCGCGTTTGAGCGGCGCGGCATGAATCCGTTTAAGGACATGAAGCTGCTGCTGTTTTACCGGAGGCTGATAAAGACGCACAGCCCCGCGGCGGTGCTGACTTATACGATAAAACCGAATATTTACGGAGGGCTTGCGGCAAGGCTCACAGGAATACCCTACCTGGTCAATGTGACGGGGCTTGGCACTACGCTGGAGCATGGAGGCGTGCTGCAGAAAATGATTGTCCTCATGTACAGGACAGCCCTGAAAAAGGCTTTCTGTGTTTTTTTCCAGAATCAGGGCAACCGGGATTTCCTGGTTCAGAGGGGCTGCGTCACCGGAAAGACGCGGGTGATTCCGGGATCCGGCGTAAACCTGAAGGAACATCTGCCGCAGGAATATCCGGCGGATACGCCTGTGCGGTTTGTTTCTATTATGCGGCTTATGAAGGATAAAGGAATTGAAGAATTACTGACAGCGGCGCAAAGGATACATGAAAGGCATCCGGACACCCTGTTTCAGATACTGGGGGCCTACGAAGAGGAAACCAGGCAGCTTTATGAGCCGTGTGTGAAGGCGCTGGAGGAGAAAGGCGCCATCCGCTACTACGGCTATCGGGACGATGTCCCTGAATTTTTAAAGGAATGCCAGGCAGTGGTGCATCCCTCCTATCACGAGGGAATGTCCAATGTGCTTCTGGAAGCGGCGGCAACCGCCAGACCGGTGCTTGCCAGCGCGGTGGAGGGATGCCTGGATACCTTTGAGGAAGGCCGCAGCGGGCTGGCTTTTGCACCGCAGGATGCGGACAGCCTGGAAGAGGCGCTGGAGCGCTTCCTGCGACTTCCTTATGAAAAGCGCAGGGAAATGGGGCTGTGCGGCCGCAGGTTCGTGGAGGAGAGGTTCGACAGGAATTTTGTGGTGGCTGCTTATCTGGAAGAGCTGGCCGCGGGAATAAATTTTATCCATAAAACAGACAGATACGAATGAAACAGATTCGGGAAATGAGGTCACAGATGGAATTATATGAAAAACTTGTAAACGGAGAAGAAAAGCTCTCTCTTGTGGGGCTTGGCTATGTGGGGATGCCCATTGCCGTTGCCTTTGGCAGAAAAATCAAAGTTATCGGTTATGATTTGAATGCAAAGAAGGTGGAGCAGTACAGGGCCGGCTTTGATCCTACCAGAGAGGTGGGGGATGATGTGATTAAGCAGGCGAACGTGGAATTTACTTCCGATGAAACAAAGCTGAAGGAAGCAAAATTCCATATTGTAGCGGTTCCTACGCCGGTAAATGACGATCATACGCCGGATCTCCGTCCCGTTGAGGGCGCCAGCCGTACGGTAGGCCGTAACCTGACAAAAGGAAGCATTGTCGTATTTGAATCCACCGTTTATCCGGGAGTTACGGAGGATATTTGTGTACCGATTATGGAGAAGGAATCCGGCCTGAAGTGCGGCGTTGATTTTAAGGTGGGCTATTCTCCCGAGCGTATTAACCCCGGCGATAAGGTGCACCGTCTGGAAACCATTGTAAAAATCGTTTCCGGTATGGATGAAGAGACGCTTGATCAGATTGCAAAGGTATATGAGCTTGTGGTAGAGGCGGGAGTTTACCGTGCAGATTCCATAAAGGTTGCGGAGGCTGCCAAGGTAATTGAGAACAGCCAGCGGGATATTAATATCGCTTTCATGAACGAGCTTTCCATAATTTTCAATAAGATGGGCATAGATACCAAATCCGTACTGGAGGCGGCGGGAACCAAATGGAATTTCCTGAAGTTCTTCCCCGGCCTGGTGGGCGGACACTGCATCGGCGTGGATCCTTATTATCTTACCTATAAGGCGGAGGAAATGGGATACCACTCCCAGATCATTCTGTCCGGCCGCCGGATCAATGACGATATGGGGAGATATGTGGCGGAGAACGTGGTGAAGAACCTGATCAGGGCGGATATTGCGGTAAAAACTGCCAGAGTAGCCATTCTCGGCTTTACCTTCAAGGAAAACTGCCCGGATACGAGAAATACCAAGGTCATTGATATTGTTAAGGAACTTCGGGAATACGGAATTGAGCCTGTGATTGTGGATGAAACAGCGGATGCGGAGGAAGCGCAGAGACTGTACGGCGTGAAGCTGGCAGACAGAAGTGAAGTGAAGGATTTGGATGCGCTTGTCATCGCTGTGGCCCATGAAGAATTCAGCCACATGACCAGGGAGGATATCGCCGGATATTTCAAACCTGAGCATGAGAAGAAGGTGCTTGTTGATATCAAGGGTATCCTGGACCGTAAGGATTATCTTACACAGGATTATATCTACTGGAGACTTTAAGAAGGCGCCGGTTTATGGAATATAGTGCAGCCGCGGCGGCAGGAAAGCCGGAACAGCCGCAGGAATACTGAGGCAAAAGGTAACTGTAGGATACCGAACAGCTGCCGGAAAAGGAAAGGATAGGAAAATGGGTTATAAACATTTGCAGTTTGACAAAGACAGTGTATTTCTTGTAACTGGAGGCGCGGGCTTTATCGGTTCCAACCTCTGTGAAGCGATTCTGGATATGGGGTATCAGGTAAGATGCCTGGATGATTTATCCACCGGAAAGCAGGAAAACGTGGAGATGTTCCTTGACCGTCCGGGCTATACTTTCATTAAGGGTGACATCAAGGATCTGGAGATCTGCCGCAGAGCCTGCGACGGCGTGGATTACGTGCTGAATCAGGCAGCCTGGGGAAGTGTTCCCAGGAGCATTGAAATGCCCATTTTCTATGAGCAGAACAACATCGGCGGAACGCTGAACATGATGGAGGCGGCAAGGGAAAGCGGCGTAGAGAAATTCGTATATGCTTCCAGCTCTTCCGTATACGGCGACCACCCCGCGCTTCCCAAAAAGGAAGGCATTGAGGGCGAGGTGCTTTCTCCCTATGCGCTCACTAAACGCACCAATGAGGAGTATGGGAAGCTTTATAAGAAGCTGTACGGGTTGGATACCTACGGCATGCGTTATTTCAACGTGTTCGGACGCAGACAGAACCCGGACGGCATGTATGCGGCCGTTATCCCCAAGTTCTTAAAGCAGCTGCTGCATGATGAAGTGCCTACGATTAACGGGGACGGCAGGCAGTCTCGTGACTTTACCTACATTGATAATGTTATCGAAGCCAACCTGAAGGCCTGCCTGGCTTCCAGTGAAGCTGCCGGGGAAGCTTACAATATCGGATCCGGCGGAAGAGAATTCCTGATAGACATTTATTATTATCTGTGCAAGGCGCTGGGCAAGGACATTGAACCGAAATTCGGGCCGGTCAGAAAAGGGGATGTGCGGGATTCCAATGCGGATATCACCAAGGCAAGAACCAATCTGGGATATGACCCTGACTATGATTTTGAAGCGGGAATCAAGCTTGCCATTGACTGGTATAAAGAGAATCTGAAATAAATACAGCCGGGGCCACTGGCTGCCTGGAAAGGCAGTCTGGTCCCGTTTGTTTTGGAAAGGTGAGGACGGATAAGTGAAATATAAAGTGGTAATATTCGGCGTAAAGGATACCACGGCGGAAATCGTGACCTTTATCCAGGAAAAAATATGTCCTGTGGATCTGGTGGTGACCATCCATCCCGACGTGCTTTCCGGAAACCAGGTTTCCGGCTACCAGGGACTGGGTTTTTTGACGGAAAAGTATGGAATCCCTGTATTCGAAACCCATTCCTATGGACTGAAGGATGAAGAAACGGCCCGGTTCTTTGATGGGAATGAATTTGAAATCGGTATTTCCATGGGCTGGCAGCGGCTGATTCCCCAGTCCGTGCTGGATCGGTTTGCACACGGTATTTTCGGCTTCCACGGAAGCTGCGGTTATCTGCCCTACGGCCGGGGGCGTTCTCCGCTGAACTGGTCGGTTATCAACGGGGACACCCGGTTTATTCTGAATCTATTTCAGTATGATGCGGATCCCGACAGCCCGAATGTATTTGCCAATGAAATGTTTTCCATCAATCCTCATGATACCATCCGTACGCTGCAGTACAAAAACATCCTGGCCTCCAAGCGGCTGATTCAGAAGCTTCTGGAAGCGTACAGGAAGGATGGGATCACCATAAACAGACAGTCCAGGGATTTCAGCGGCTGGTACAACAAACGGACTGCCGCGGACGGGAAAATCGATTTTCATGGGAAAACAAGGGATATCTATAACCTGGTCAGAGGAGTGACCCGCCCCTTCCCCGGAGCCTTCTGCCTGTGCGGGGAGGACAGGGTTACGGTATGGAGTGTCCACCCCTTTGACGAAATCATGGATTTCTCCGCTTATGCGCCGGGAGAAATCATAGACAGCATTGACGGAAAGCTGATAGTCCGCACAGTGGACGGTTCTCTTTTGATCGAGGAATATGAATGCGGCCGCAGGCTGCTTCCGGGAGACAGGCTGGAGTAAGGCGGTCATATAAGGGCGTGGCTGTTTCAGGTAACGGTCTAGCCCCGTCTGAACGGTTACTGTTTCTGGCCTCTTAAGGCCGGCCCGACTGATCAGTTAGGAAAGGGTTACGTATGAAGATTGCGATTCGAATGGATGATATTACGGCAGATATGAACTGGAAAAATTTCCTGGCGCTGAAGGAGCTGTTCGACAGGCACGGTATCTGCCCTCTGATCGGCGTGGTGCCGGATAACCGGGATGAAAATCTGCGTATGGATCCTCCCAGGGAAGACTTCTGGGAGTATCTTGGTAAGCTGCGCGGGCAGGGCTGGGTAATTGCGCAGCATGGGCAGTATCACCGGTATACCACTCAAAAAGGAGGATGCTTTCCCCTGAACCGCTTTTCCGAGTATGCAGGCGTACCTTATGAAAAACAGAAAAGCATGATTGAGGAAGGGAAAAAAATACTGGAGGATAAGGGGATCAGGACGGATATTTTTATGGCGCCGGGGCATACCTTTGACAGGAATACGTTGAAGGCGCTGAGAGAATGCGGTTTCAGATACCTTACCGATGGTTTCGGAAAATCACCCTATTCCCGGGAGGGGCTGACCTTCCTCCCCATATCCAGCCGTAAAAAAGATTGTTTTAAGGACAGGGAAGGCTATACTACCCTGGTAATCCACGCCAACGGAATGAGCGAGGCGGAAATCGGCTGGTATGAAAGAATGCTTGCAGAGTATCCGGATCGGTTTATTTCCTATGGTCAGCTGCTGACGCTTCCTGTCACAAAACGCGGTTTTGCAGGAAATCTTGCTGAATATATACAGGCTTCCTGCAAACGGATCCTGGTGAAGCTGCTTTCCTGAACGGAGTGAGGCTGTGAAGAGGGGGCTGTGAAGGGTGGTACTGTAAAGAGGGACACTGTGAAGAGGGACACAGCAAAGTGCTGCTGTAAAAAGTGTACAGCGCAGGGGTGTCATCGTGAAGGAACACGTACCAGAGACATATAAATTAGGAAAGGCGCAGAAAACGGGAATGAAAACAGTGAGAGTGCTTCAGGTTCTGGGAGGAACCAGCCTGGGCGGCGCGGAAAGCCGGGTAATGGACAGCTACCGCCACATGGACAGAAACAGAATACAGTTTGATTTTGCCGTCCACACTGGGGAAAAAGGTTTTTTTGACGAGGAAATCGAGCGTCTGGGAGGGCATATTTACCGTTTCCCCAGGTTCCGGGTGATAAACTGGCCGGCCTACCGCAGGGCCTGGAAGGATTTTTTCAGGGAACATCCCGGCTACAGGGCAGTGCACGGACATATGACAAGCACGGCGTCCATTTATCTGCCGATCGCAAAGAAATCCGGCGTGCCGCTGACGATTGCCCATGCAAGGAGTGCCGGAGTGGATCCGGGGATTAAGGGGAAGCTGACCCGTTTCCTGAGAAGAAATCTGGGGAAAAAGGCAGATATGTGCCTGACCTGCTCCCAACTGGCGGGAGAAGCGGTGTTTGGAAAAAAAATGTGGGATGAGGGACGGGTGAAGACGGTTCCCAATGCCATCGACGCGCCGGCCTTTGCCTATGATGAGAAGATCAGGGAGTGGATGCGGCGCAGCCTGAGGATCCCTGAGGATGCTTTCGTGATAGGCCATGTGGGACGGTTTGGCCATATGAAAAATCACCTGTTTCTTCTGGATGTTTTTGCAGCGGTGAATAAAAAACTGCCGGGGGCAAGGCTTTTGCTGGTGGGCGAGGGCGGCCTGATGGAACAGGTGAAGGAAAAGGCGGCGGCACTGGGCGTTTTGGAGCAGGTGATTTTCACAGGAAACCAGGGGAAGGTCAGCGATTATTATCAGGCGATGGATTTCTTTGTGTTTCCCTCCCTGTTTGAAGGCCTTCCCGGGTCGGTAATTGAGGCCCAGGCCTGCGGGCTGCGGTGCCTGATATCCGACAGCGTAACGCCGGAGGTGCTCATTACAGAGCTGGCCGAGGCGAAGCCCCTTTCCCTGGGCGCCGGAGCCTGGGCTGAAGATGTTCTTTTGAGGAAGGATTACAGGCGGGAGCAAATGGCGCAGGCAGTCAGGGAGGCCGGCTTTGATGTGTCGGATCAGGTAAAGCTGCTGGAAGAGATATATCTGCAGGAAAAATAGACGTCAAGGAAAAGGCGGTCGGGATTGCGGCGGTTGGGCCAGGATTTTGCCGCAGCCGGATTTTAACATCTGCCAGGAGAAATGTTAATGAAGAAAAAAGTTATGCTTATTGTACCTATGCTGCATCAGGGAGGCTTTGAACGGGTCTGCGTGGCTACTGCGCGCCTGCTGGAGCCGTTTTATGAAGTTTATATTGTGATTTTCAGCGCCAGGGATATTGCTTATGATATCAGGGGGCTCCATGTGATCGACCTGCATATGGGGGCGTCTGAGGGAAAGCTGCTTAAGATTCGCAATGTATTCCGCAGGAGCCGGAGGGTAAGCGCACTGAAAAAGGATTTGGGAATCGATATTGCATACAGCTTCGGCCCCACAGCCAATCTGGTAAATGTGTTTTCCAGATCCCGTGGAAAGACCTGGTGCGGTGTCCGCAGCTATATGGATATGGGAAATCCCAGGCTTCTGAAGCTTTTCTGTAGCAGAGCGGATCGGATAATCAGCTGTTCCCGTACGATTGAGAAAGAAATACGGGAAAAATTCGACTGTCAGACTACCTCTACGCTTTATAATCCTTTTGATATCAAAGAGGAAGAGGAACGGGCGCAGGAGGAGGAAAGCCGACTTCCTTTTCAGGACTGCGGGCCGGTGGTGGTGTCCATGGGGCGCGAGGACGATGTAAAGGGCTTCTGGCATCTGGTAAAAAGCTTTTCCCTGGTTCATCGCAGGCTGCCGGATTCCCGGCTGGTGATTGTGGGAGAGGGCGATTTCCTGGAGTACTGGAAGCTGTCTGAGGCGCTGGGGATTTCGGATGCGGTAAGCTTCCCGGGGGTAAAGAAGAATCCCTTCCCGTGGCTGAAGCTGGGAAGTATTTATGTGATGACTTCCTTAAACGAAGGCTTTCCCAATGTGCTTGTGGAGGCCATGGCCCTTGGCAAGCCGGTGATTTCCACCAACTGCATGACCGGGCCGGCGGAGATCCTCATGGATGATTTTGAGGCTTATGTGGGAAAAGAAGAGTATGTGGACGGAGACTACGGTATTCTGATTCCCAACCTGGAAACGCAGAAAAATCTGGATGCCAGGGTGATTACGCGGGAAGAGGAGCTTCTGGCGGAACAGATGCTGCGCCTGCTGACGGATCAGAAGCTGCATAAAAAATATGCCGATGCGGCGCTTAAGAGGGCGGCCTGCTTTTCCAATGAAGCTTATGTGGAACAGCTCCGCGGGATGGCGGAGGATGTGTGAAAGGTAAAATTCAATTGTAATGGCTTGTAAATTCCCGCTGTTTGCGGTTGAAAAAACTGCGGTATCCACCTGAAAAAGATGGATGCCGCAGTTTTCTTATTATTTGCCTGAATGCATTTTTATAAAAAATTATAATTTCAATCCCCGGTATCTGTTAAAGCATGCAAAGATTTCCTGCCGTCTGGGAACCGCCAGATCCGTGGGCAGATAGCCGGAGCCGGCCAGTGCGGACAGGCCTTTTTTTTCAATCAGTGAAAGAAAGGAATCCACAAGCATACGCAGGCTGGTCTGACCGTTAAACATACTTTTTTCCGCCAGGGCAAGCATATAGGAAAGGGCGGCGGTCTGTTCCGAATCGGCAAGCTGTTCCAGGTAGCGCAGGTCGATGTCCTCATGTCCAATCTGAATGTTTTCCCGGCCGTGGACCTTGGTTTTCAGCCGTTCATCCCTGCGAAGCTCTGGACGATAGCCGGGAGTGCGGCGGAAGGATGGCAGTTCGGGATCAGGGAGCGGCTGGGGCATTCCCGCTTCCGGTGTTTCCTGATTGCGGGAGGCGTAGAGGGCGGCTTCTTTTTTGGCAAAAGCGGTTATGTCTTTGGGAACATAGCGATCCATCTGGATTACCGCATCTGCGATGTAAAAATAGGAACCGGAGCTTCCGGCAACAATTACGGAAGAAATGCCGCATTTTTCATAGAGGAAACGGGCGCGTTCAATGAAGGGAGTGATAGGCTCCTCTTCCCGGCAGACCACGCGCTGCATCAGCTCGTCGCGTATCATGAAATTAGTGGCGCAGGTGTCCTCGTCTATCAGGAAAAGTGAGGTTCCGCTTTCCATGCCTTCTATGACATTGGCGGCCTGTGAGGTGCTTCCGCTGGCATCCTCCGTATAGAAGGCTTTGGTATCCTTTCCGTTGGGAAGGTTATTGATGAACATGGATATGTCCGTTTTTTTGATGCTGCGGCCATCCTCTGCGCGTATTTTCAGGGCGCTGTCATCAGTGATGACATATTCCCTGCCGTCGCCTGCGATATGGTTGTATACGCCAAGCTCCAGAGCCTCAAGGAGCGTGGATTTCCCATGATATCCGCCGCCTACGATCAGGGTGATTCCTTTCCTGATGCCCATGCCGGTAATCGGCCCATGATGGGGCAGATTCAGTGTGATTTCCATGGAAGAGGGGGAGGTGAAGGGAATGCCTTCTTTCATGGGGAGGTCCGATACCCCGGACTGCCTGGGAAGGATGGAACCATTGGCTACAAACGCACACAAATCCAGGGCAGGCAGCTGGGTGCGGATATAATGCTGGTCCTCAGCCAGATGGATGACGCTTTGTACCTTGGCGGGGGAGAGCTTTTTGTAAAAGCAGACCGTCTGTACGCAGGCCGGCAGGAAATCAAAGAGAATGCGTTCCAGCTGTGACGCGTTGATAGTCCTTCCATTGGCCGGAAAACCAGCGGCAAAACGGAATAACAGGCCGCCGTTTTCCGGGTTGATGGTTACGGCGGAACGCTCCAGAATTTCCTGGCCGCAGCGGCTGACACTGATCAGCCCGCTTTTGCCGGAGCCTTTGGCCTTGAAGGTATACTTTTCGATCTCCTGGTAAAAAAGCCGGTTCAGGTAGTCCTGTAGCGCAACCTTTTTATAGCGGGTATCATAAAGCCCGGCAGGAAATCCGGCGGTTTTTCCGTCAACAAGGATGCTCAGGCGGGACGGAGAGGCAAAGGGATCCCCTTGGACATGGTCAATGGATAAGACATAATTGCCGAAGGAATAGCTTCCTTTTAAATCCTTGTAGGCAGGATAGCTTTTATGGTCGATGGCACGAAGCGCACGACGCAGGTCTTCTGAATTTTTCATGGGTTTTTTTGGTCCTTTCTGTAAAGCTTTTTTGTGATATCGGGCAGCTGTTTTGTGTTTTCCTACATATTCCCCAAAAATCAGTTAAAATAGTTTACAGGAATATTTTTTTAATCCGGCAGCACTTTTTTGCGGTATTTGGTCAATGCATGGTCTTCATTTACAACTGCGTTATCTGTACTTTATCACAGGATTGCGGGGAGTGCAAAGAGTAATGACGGCAAAGGAAAAAGGATTTGTATTTTGGGGGCAGGTCTGTTATTTCTTCATTGACTGTATATAAGAATACTGGCGAGGGTGATGTTGGAAGAGGTGATTGCTATTAGCAAAAGACCTTTTAATGGTGCATTATACAGACTGGGTATTGCCATAGGCGTTTTAGTTGCCTCTGCCTTTATATTACCAAGATCATTCAAAGGCGGTTACCTTTCTGGCCTCATATTCCACCTCAGCTTCAACTCCATGTGGCAGGAATCCGTAGTATTTCCATAATATCGGAATCCTGGAAAGCCGTTCATCATTGGAGTGCATGAGGAAAAAGCTGAAGCGGGAACGGCTCCTGTAAACGCCGGATCTTTTATGTCATACAGCAGAAAAAATAGGAACTGCTGCAGCGATATACAGTTTATCAGGGACGCGAATTAATGTGTTTCAAGATAAGCTTTCAATTCAGGAATCTCATTCGTCAGCATTTCTGTAAAGTAAACCGCCCCTTCTTCATTCAGATGGTCGGCATCTCCAAAATATTGAAGGTTCGTCTGATAACGTTCATCATGGGAATAATCGTAATACGTAATATTGTATTCAACAGCGATATCCTGTATTTTACTGTAGAATTCATATAAAAAATCTGCAGAGACATATTGATTATAGTATTGTGTATAGGGGGTTGTGATCAATATGGGAGTAATATTTCTTTCTTTGCATAATTCAATTATATTTCGCAGATCCTGTTCTTTATCCTCTTCAAAATAATCTGTTTTCCCTTCAAAATGCCTTTGATATCGGGCATATCCCTTGGCCTCAAATTCCTGTACCTTTTCAGCACCGTAAATTTGTTCCGGATTTTCAGGAGCAGGTGCCTGCGGTGTATCAGAAGATTCCCCCTCTCCCTGCAGCTCACCTTCGGCAGCAGGCGCTTCTGTTCCCGGAGCAGCATCCGGTGAGGCTTCCGCGGCATATACAATATTCTGGCGGTTATCCGACAATGAGGGGAAGGAAATCGGCGGTTTAAACAGGTCGAAGATTCCATCACCTGCTGAAAGAATAGGAAATCTTACAGCAACAAGATCCTTATACAAGCTGTAGTCGGGATTGTACTGGGGAGACAGCAGGCGGTAATACCTGATACTGATGGCTTCTATATCATTGGGGTCAGTTGCCTCACGGTTAAAGGAAAAGTAGGAAACCGGAATAAAGGCGATGCTTCCCTCTGTAAAAGCGTCCTTATGCATATTTAACAGCGCATAATCGTATTCAAAGGACTGGCTGGTCAGTGCGAAATTAAAACATTTCAGCCCGCGATCCTTAAGGGCTGACCAGTCGAAAGCACATTGACCGTGCGAACTTCCGAAATTAGCGATTTGAATTGTCTCCGGGACAAAATTAAAGGCATTGATTTCCGCTATGGGATTATCTGATTTTTGTTCATACATAATATCCAGATAGAATAAACAAAACAGGGTGATACAAACAGCCAGGACACTTTTTACCAGAAATGATTTCATAGGCTTTTTATCAGAATCCATAAGTATGGCTTCTGAAATCAACTCCTTTCCAGGGAAGATTGAAAAATATACGGAAACATATGATACTATTTGAGACATTCGTTCTGTATTATCATAGTCAGTACTATATTCTACTACGTTAATGGAAAAATATACAAGTTAAAATAAAGGATTACGGTAAAATTAAAGAAAATTTAAGGTTTTGCATAAAAGATTATTCAGCACTATCCAGGAAAAATATTCCACCTAATAATATGTTCCAACTGCTTTTGCACTTTTATTTGACAATTACTGTCAAAAAATTATTAAATTTTTAGAAACTTCTAATAAAAAGTTGAAAATGGCGGAATGCAGAAGTATAATGTATAGAATTTGGTGAAAGGAAACACTAAACACTTTATAAAGTTAATGTCTGTATAAGGGGGTTAAATCCCTCGCCTTAAGGCGAAGCCTTTAGGTCAACCCCATAGCTTCAAGTGAGAAATACTAGGCTTGAGGTGATAGAATGGAAAATTACAGGAAGTCAGCACATGCAACATATGATATCAAGTATCATATAGTATGGATTACGAAATACAGGAAGCCGGTAATTGTAGGAAAAATAGCGGAACGAACAAGAGATCTGATAAGGCAGGTATGCCAGACAAATGAAGTGGAAATATTGTCAGGTCACGTAGAAAAGGATCACATACATCTGTTGGTATCAGTATCACCGCATGAGGTGATAGCCGAATATATAAAAAATCAGAATCTCGAAGAAAGAAGGAAGAACGATAACTTTGAGATAGGTCAACTTTAGGCGGCTTTAGCCGCTAGTCCGAACCTGCCGGCTTTAGCCGGCAATGGTTCAGTTAAGGAGAAAATGTGCGAAAAAAAGGTATTATTTTCTGTACAAGTATACTTTTATTTTGGGGTTTTCTGCTGTTTGGAATAAATGAGGAAGCCAGGGAAAACGAAAAAATATTATCCACAGCTATTAAAACAGAAGATGAGCTCAACCTTATGAAGGAAGGCAGAGAAGCTTCAGAAGAACTTCCGGGAGCTTTTGTACGATTTTGTGAAAAGGAACTGCCATATGACGGGAATTATGGATTCTATTATATTTCACAGTCAATGAATACGGAACAATTTGAAGGTCAGTTAAAAACCCTGGATCATCAGACAGAAGTTTATTTTTATGAAGACAGTTATTGGAAGGATAAAAAGAGCGCTGTCAGGGAAGGGCATCCCTTCCGGTTTATAGTATTTGGAGACGGATGGTATACCGAGGATGAAATCGTATTTTCAGGGCTGCCGATAATCAGTATTACAGGAGATTTAGTGGAATCTGAACAAAAGTCTGTCAGCAATAACAGCAGGATTGTCGTATGGAATCCTTCTGATGCTATTGCCGGTGGAATGTATACCATTAAAGAGAGTTATTGTACTTATTATGAAAGAGGAGCCAGCAGCCGTCAGTTTGATAAGAAGAGTTTTGGAATACGGCTGTTTGATGAAAAGGGAGATTCACAAAGTAAATCCTTTTTGGGCATGCGCGATGATAATAAATGGATATTGAATGCGCTTTATTCAGATACAAGCAAAATCCGTGAAAAACTGGCACTTGATATTTGGAGTGAAATAAGTCCGAATCTGTCAGGCAGCAGGATGGAATATGCGGAGGTGTTTGTTAACGGATTCTACCGCGGATTGTATGGGCTGATGGAGCCGATTGATAGAAAGCAGCTGTCGTTGAAGGAAGGGGATTATCTATATAAATGCGGTTCCCTGGAAGGGATAAATAAGGAATATTATGTTCCATTATCCGATTGTATGGAAACAGAAGATATTGAGGTGGAATATCCGAAAGAACCGCAGCCTGATATCTGGGCACCGATGCAGTATTATACTGAATTTATTACGGAGGGTAATATTACCGAAAACTCAGTTAAGCTTGATGAAGAAAATGTGGTTAATTATTGGCTTTTTGCGCAGTTCCTTTCTGCTTCGGACAATATAGACAAGAATTTTTTTATTGCGGCATCTGAAGACGGAAACGGACTGCTTCTACAGAAAATACCGTGGGACTTAAATTATAGTTTTGGAGATGCCTGGTCGGATGAAACAACAAACATGACCAAATTCGGTGTTTTTGACATTGATACAATTTATTCGCTGCAGGATTACCAAAATCTGTATCAAAGCCGGCCTGACGAAATATCCGGTCTTACAAAAAGTCTGTGGAATTCTATGAGAGATGGGGTGATACAACAGGAACGTTTATGTGAAGCGGCAGATGAGTATATGACAATGCTGACAGAAAGCGGTGCGTTTGCAAGGGAGTCTTTGCGTTGGCCGGAAGCGGAAAACAATACTGATATTTCTTCTATAAAGGAATATATCGGGGAGCGGATTGCATTTCTTGACAGCGTCATTGCAGATGGAAGCAATTATGGAGATTAGAAACCGATGGATTACAGAGTAGAAGAAAAATATATCTGTACGGAGGGAGAGCTTCAGATTTTAGCCGGAAGGCTGTCTTCCATAATGAAGGAGGACGGACATCATGAGGAAGGAAAGAGATATCAGATCAGGAGCCTGTATTTTGATGATTTTGATGATTCCTGCCTTGCTGAAACAATAGATGGTGCAAATGACAGAAAAAAGTTCCGTATCCGCATTTATGGCGGCCATACCGACAGAATTGCTCTTGAGGTCAAATATAAATTGAATGGTATGACAAAAAAGGATGCCTGTCTGCTCACTGAAGAACAATGTAGAGAGCTTATGGCAGGGAGAAGACTGCCCTTTCAAAAGTCTTCTCCTAAGGTTTTGCGTATGCTGTATCTGGCAATGACAACGGACAGGCTTTTGCCGGTAACTATTGTGCAGTATGAAAGAACAGCATATATAAGTAACATAGGAAATGTCAGAATTACATTTGACAGAAATATTTCAGCGTCTGCTGATATCAGGCATTTTTTGGAACCCGGAATCAGACTTATGCCTGTCATGGAAAAGGGAAAGCATGTTCTGGAAGTAAAATATGATGAAGTGCTTCCGGATTATATTGCACAGGCGCTGGAAACGGGGAGGCACCAGCAGACCCCTTTTTCGAAATATAAGGAATGCAGAATAGCGCTTGAAGCATACAGAACAGGAGAAATGAGATGAGTGCAAAGGATATAATCAAAAAGTCGGTACTGGAAGGATTTTCAATGGAGATGTCGGTTTATCATATCATCTTCATTCTTCTTGTAACGGTAGTACTGTCGATGTATATATTTTATATTTACCGTCTGAACAGCCACAGCAGTTTTTATTCCAGGGACTTTAACAAGACACTGGCAATCATGCCGGTTCTGACAGCGGCTATTGTGCTGGCGCTCCAGTCTTCTATTGTTATTTCTCTGGGTATGGTAGGCGCCCTGTCAATTGTTCGTTTTCCGAATGCCATAAAAAGTCCTATGGATCTTCTGTTTCTGTTCTGGTCCATCAGCACCGGAATTATATGCGGGGCCGGGCTGTATGTGCTGGCAATTGTTACCTGCCTGATTGTAACGATACTTTCATTTCTGCTTGACTTTATAAAAATGCCGCAGGCACCGCTTCTTCTGGTGGTAAACAGCTCGGATAAAGAAATAGAAAAGAAATTTCTGCCCGTACTGAATTCTTTTGCCAAAGGTTATAAAATCAGGTCGCGTAATATAACGTCTGCCGGGATTGATTATGTAATTGAGCTGAGGACAAAGAATGAAATGGGCCTGATGGAAGCCTGCAGCAAACTGGAAGGACTGGATTCCATATCCCTTTTGACACATGATGGGGATATCAGATATTAAAGGCGGCAGAGGTTCCTTGGTTAACATCTCAAATGCAGATAACGGCAGTGGGGAATAAAGAAAACCAAACTGGACATACTATTCCCAAAACAGAAAGGCGGAAAGAGTATGGACAAGAATGGACAGAATTTATCCGGTTCCAAAACGAAGAACTTAAGCGTATATGACGACGGCAATATTCCCGAAGTGGATTTGCCGCTGCCCGATGACAGTACGCAGGATGTCATTCCTGATGAGGTGCCCAGGAAAGATGGCCCTGGCGGAGAAAACAGCAATAAAAACAATGACTGACTCTGCCCCGCTGCACAGGGGATAAAACGGCGGAATGGAATAGAGACAGCCTGCAGGCGGATACCACAGCATGAAGCATGCCGGTATCCGCTTTTTAGTTGATTTCAGAGGTAAAGAAACATCAGGCATTTCAGTAATATCCCGGTATCAGGCCCTGGATGGAGCTGTTGTTCATACACACAGAAATGAGACAAAACAGGCGTTTGTTTGAAAACAGTCCCTTGTAACCTCCCTTCTAATGTGGTAAACTAAATTGAATTTGTGTACCCAAATTAAGGAAGTGTTAATTCTGCTCATGAAGGAAGGGCAGGATCTTCCCGGAATGTTAATGTAGGAGCAGCCGGTGCACGGATGGGAGCAAATATGCGTAAAATAATCTTTCATATAAACAGCCTGGAACAGGGCGGGGCTGAGCGGGTTATTACCAATCTGGCCCACCAGTTTGCGGCTGAGGGTTACGAGGTCTATATCGCTACGGAGTGGTATGCAGAAAATGAATTTCGTATTGATAAGAGTATTACAAGAGTTCATGTGGGCCTGAATGCGGAGGAAGAGGGCAAGGGCAGAATCGCCAAGCTGAGAATCCGTGAGAAGAGGCTGCGGGCTTTTATAAAAAAGGTGAGGCCGGATGTGGTGGTGGCGTTCTGCCATAAGGCGAATTACCGCGCTATAACGGCTGCATTGGGAACCGGGATTCCGGTCATCGTCTCGGTAAGAACGGATCCTGTTGGGCATTATGACAAATGGGATGATAAAATCCAGATCCCTCTTCTGTTTCCCAGGGCGGCAGGCTGCGTGTTCCAGACGGAAGGGCAGCGGGATTTTTTTCCGGTTAAGGTACAGCGGAAATCACGTATCATACTGAATCCGCTGAATAATAAATATCTGGATATTCCCAAACCGGAAACAAGGGTAAAAGAAGTGGTGCAGTCAGGCAGACTGGTGGATTTCAAAAACCAGCTTATGTTAATCCGTGCTTTTGATAAAGTGCATCAGAAGCATCCCGACTATGTACTTAAAATATACGGCGGCGATTCCAGGGACGGTACGAAGGAGCTTCTGGAGCAGCTGATTGCCGAAAGAAAAGCCGAAGCTTATGTATTCCTGATGGGGGCCAGTGATTCCCTGGAGAGGCAGTTGGTGAATGCTTCTGTTTTTGCGTTTTCCTCCGACTGGGAGGGGCTTCCCAATGCGTTGCTGGAGGCGATGGCTCTGGGGCTTCCCATTGTGTCCACTGACTGTCCCTGCGGCGGTCCAAGGACAGTGATACAGGATGGGGTAAACGGCCTTTTAGTGCCGATTAAGGACGAGGACGCGATGGCGGAGGGGATCTGCCGTCTGATAGAAAATCCGGAGCTGGCGGAACGCCTTGGAAGCAAGGCCCGGGATATCCGAAAAATTGCCAACAGCAAGGCGGTTTTTGAACAGTGGCAGGATTATATAGAATCAGTATGCAGACACTGACAGCTGTCTGTGCGGCAGCTGTAACTGGTATGGCTGCGGACATAAGAGAGGTACGAAAAGATTCCCGCCTGCGGTAAAGGCGGACAGAGAGGTGCAAGAAAGTATGTTTTCCTATGCGGATTATAAAGAGATCATAAGAATTATCAAAGAAAGCGGCAGGGCCTGTAATTTCAGGCAGGCGCAGGAAAAGGATAAATTTATTATCATGCGTCATGATGTGGAATTCAGTGTGGATCGTGCTTTTGCGCTTTCCAAGCTGGAGCTTTCCATGGATTTTACTTCCACTTATTTCTTCCAGTGGACGAACAATTCCTACAATATCCTGTCCAAGAAAAATATGGATATGATTAAATATATGCATGAAAGAGGACATGTTATCGGCCTCCACTTCGCTTTGAACGGCCTGACTGATATGGAGCTTGTGCGCAGGAAGATACTGCAGGAAATCCATGTGCTCAGTGAAATGCTGGGCTTTGAAATCACAGAGTTTTCCATCCACAGGCCTTCGGCGGATGTGCTTCGGGAGAATATCAAATTCCCCGGCATCATCAATGCTTATCAGGATGAATTTTTCACCTTTTCAGAAAACGTAACAGCGGATACGCCGCTTCATGTAAAATATATTTCCGACGCCAAGCACAGGTGGAATTATGGGGTGCCGGATGAAGAAACGCTGCTGGGATATGATAGGGTACAGATTCTGACCCATCCTTATTCCTGGACGAAGAAGGGGTATGATAATCTAGAGAATTTCAGGACGCTGCTTCAGGAGCGTAATGCAGAGCTGATGGATACTATCGATAACGAGTGTAAGCACTTCGCCAGCATCCGCGATTCGTTGTAGGGCGGCGGCTCCCCGTCCGTCCCCGGAGGCCCCGGCTTCTGTTTGTCTCCTGTCTGCCGTCTGTCTGGCCGTGGCGGGGTTTTTGCTGGTTCGGCCTCAAAAATGGGATATTTCTAACAGGCTCCGTTTTCCCTGCGGCTGCCAAAATAGCGGAACTCCTCACTGCGTTCGTCAGACATCGCCATTTTAGGCGGGTAGCCGCAGGGAAAGCGGAGTCTGTAAGAAATATCTCCATTTTCTCGGGACTCACCTGCAAAAATCCCCGCCCCGGCCAGACAGACGGCAGACAGGAGATAAACAGAAGCGCGGCCTCCGGGGACGGACGGGGAGCCTGGGGCTATGATGAAGGGCGTAAAAGATAAGGGCAAAAGATAAGGGGTTAGTTGGTGTAGAAGTGGTGTTTATGAGTTTTAATGGTTGATATGGGATGGGTAGTTTGGTTTGGAAGGGAGTGATGGAGGATGTGCGGGATTTGCGGGTTTGTTAGCCGGGGGGATATTTCTTTGGAGGCTTTGCGGGGGATGAATGATACGATGTATCACCGGGGGCCTAATGATTCCGGGGCGGAGATTTATGTCGGGGGAGATGGGTACCGGGTTGGATTTGCGCAGCGCAGGCTTTCTATCATGGATCTTTCGGAGCTGGGGCATCAGCCTATGCATTCGGAGGCTGCTTTTGGTGTGGCAGGGCAGTGTGTGAGTGTGGTTTTTAATGGTGAGATTTATAATTTCGGCGAATTGAAGAAGGAACTTTCGGACTACCCCTTTAAGTCTAACTGTGATACGGAGGTGATTATCGCAGCTTACCTGAAATGGGGTATTTCCTGTATTGACAGGATGAACGGGATGTTTGCCATTGCTTTGTATGACAGGAGGTCGGATGAGGTTTTTCTGGTGCGGGACAGGATCGGGAAGAAGCCTTTGTATTATTGGATTGAGGGCGGTAATCTGGTCTTTGGGTCGGAGCTGAAGCCTTTGATGGCTTGTCCGGGATTCCGGAAGGAGATTCGCAGGGATGTGCTTGCCAGGTTTTTGTATCAGCAGTATATCAATGCGCCGGATAGTATTTTTAAGGATGTTTATAAGCTGGAGCCGGGAGGTGTGCTGCGGTTTCATCAGGGCGAAGTGAAGAAGTGGAAATATTGGGATATCGGCAGGGTGTATCACAGGATGCAGGAGCGGCCGGTTGAGGATTTTGATGAAGCGAAGGGGGAGCTGAAGGGGCTTTTGAAGAGAGCTGTGGCTTCCAGGATGATCGCGGATGTGCCTTTGGGCAGTTTTTTGAGCGGGGGTTATGATTCTTCTTTGATGACGGCAATTGCTCAGGAGAATTCGGCGGAACCGGTGAAAACCTTTTCCATCGGGTTTGAGGAGGAGCGGTATGATGAGGCGGCGTATGCCAGGCAGGTGGCGGAGTATCTGGGGACGGATCATACGGAGGCTTATATTGATGAGAAGGGGATGTTTGAGCTTGTGGAGAGCATTCCGAAGTATTATGATGAGCCTTTTGCAGACAGTTCGCAGATCCCTACCATGTTGGTGTCGGCGCTTGCCAGGGAGCGGGTGACGGTGGCGTTGTCCGGTGACGGCGGGGATGAGTTTTTCTGCGGTTATCAGATGTATGACAGGCTGGCGCAGGCGCAGCGGCTGGATGGGGCGGGAGCGTTTGTCCATGGAGTTCTGGGGCTGCCGGGGCTTAAGGGGGCGAAGCTGGAGGAAAGGCTTCCAGTGAAGGTGCGCGCTGTGTCGGAGAACCGGGATCCGGAGCTGAAAACGCAGATGTGTCCGCCGGCTTATCTGAAGACAGCCATGGCCTTTGTCCCGGAAAGCGGGCTGGACTGCAGGTATCCGCAGGAAAGCGGCTATCAGGTAAAGGACTGGCAGATCCGCAGAATGCTTCTTGATATGGATACGTATCTGCCGGGGGATATCCTGTGCAAGGTGGACAGGGCGTCCATGAAATATTCGTTGGAAGCAAGGTGTCCGATTCTGGATAAGGATGTGATGGAGTATTCCTTCCGGCTGCCTCATTCTTTTAAATATGACGGGAAGGAAAAGAAGCGGATTCTGAAGAGTATCGCTTATGATTATATACCGCGTGAAATGCTGGATCGGAAAAAGAAGGGGTTTTCGGTGCCGTTGGATAAATGGCTGCGGGGACCGCTGCGGGAGAGTCTGGAGACGTATTCCGAAAAGGGATTTCTGGGACGGCAGGGAATTTTTGATGCGGATTATGTGAGCAGGTTTGTTACCAGGTATCTGGAGCAGGGAGACGGCGGTCCGGGAAGCGGATCCAATTATTCCAGGATAGTATGGGCTTTTTATACCTTTCAGCAGTGGTATGCCTGTTATATCAGACAGGCTTAAGGAGTGGTGAAGTTGGGAAAAGGACAGTGTGAGAAAAAAGACAGGAAACAACCGCATATTGCTCTTTTTATCAGCGCGCTCCGTAAGGGCGGTTCGGAACGTGTCCTGGTGAATCTGGCGGAGTATCTGAAGGATAACGGCGTGGAGGTCACTGTGGTGACCCAGTATGAGGGGCAGGGGGAATACTCTCTGTCGCCCGGTATCCGGCGTGTATTCAGCGAGATTACGGAGGAGGAGAAGAGCAGGAGCCGGGTGGTGAACTTTTTCCGGCGGTTTTTCAAGCTGCGGGGTATCTGGAAAGCGGAGCGGCCGGATGTAATTTTGTCCTTTATTGGGAAAAATAATCTGATGGCGCTGCTGACCAGCAGCTTCCTTCGTATTCCGGTAGTGATTTCCGTCCGGGGAGAGCCGAAGGAGGAATATTATTCCGGTGTGCTGCGTTTCTTTGCGAAAACTTATTTTGCCAGGGCGGCGGGAGTGGTTCTTCAGACAAAGGAGGCCATGCAGTTTTTCCCGGAAAGGATCCGGAAGAAAGCGGTGATATTAAAAAATCCGCTGAATCCGTCCTTTGTCAGGGAGCGGTTTGAGGGGGAACGGGAGCGTTGTATCCATGCGGTAGGCCGTATGGACGCCAATAAAAACCATGAAATGATAATGCGGGCGTTTGCTGCGCTGGCGGCGGATTTTCCGGAGGTAAGGCTTGTTATATACGGAAACGGCGAGTGCAGGGAGCCTTTGATAAAGCTTTCAGAGCAGCTGGGGCTTTCGGAACGAATCAGCCTGCCGGGAGCGGTGTCGGATGTGGCGGATAAAATTTACAGAAGCAGCGCTTTCGTGTTGTCCTCTTACAGTGAGGGGATGCCGAATACGCTGATTGAGGCCATGTGTATGGGACTGCCGGTAATTTCCACGGACTGCCCCTGCGGCGGGCCTGCGGAGCTGATTGAGGATGGCGTGAACGGGTATCTGATTCCGCCTGGTGATGGGAAGGCGCTGGAGGAGCGGCTGCGGATTCTTCTTTCCGACAGGGAGAAAGCGGAGAAAATGGGCCGGAATGCGTCGAAGCTGCTGGAAGAGTATCGGCCGGAGCATGTGGACAGGACCTGGATGGACTATCTTCTTTCCTTCCTGCCGCCGGCAAAATGAAGGAAATTGGATAAAACTGCACCGTTGTTAAGGCAGGGCCGGAAAATGTTTCCGTTACAGAGAAAGATAAGCTGTCCGCCGCCGATGAAAAGGGCGGAAGCGGCAGCTGACAGAAAGCAACAGGTAGTATGAAGAAAAAAGAATGGATTAAGACAATTTGTTTCATAGCAGGGTTTTTCCTGATTCTGATACCGCTGACTTATATTATCCGTACGAATGGTGATATTAAGGATATTTTTGTGGGATTTTATGCAGAGAAGGAAGATACGATTGATGTGGTTATGATCGGATCCAGTCCGGTGTATCCGTATTATGCGGGGCCGAAAATCTGGAAGGATACCGGGATAACCTGTTATCCGCTGTCCTCAAACATGCAGCGGCCCAAGGCGGCGGTGCATCTGGTGGAGGAAGCGGAGAAAACGCAGGATCCGGGGCTTTACATTTTTGAACTGCGCATGTACCTGGGGCCGGATGAGCGGCTGACCCAGAATATGGCCTATACCAGGGGAGTGACCGATAATATGAAATACTCCTGGAACCGGATTAAGACGATTAATGCGTTGGTGGATCCGGACGGCCCGGAACCGCGTTATACCTATTACTTTGATATTTTCAAGTATCATTCCAACTGGAAAACCATGGTGCTGCCCAGCCAGATCGTTACCTTCCGGTATGAGTGGCCGGATCCGCTGAAGGGCGCTGTCATCAGGGATGATGTGGGTCCCAGTGAGATTGCGGATTTTTCCTGGGTAACGGAGCGGCAGGCCATACCGGAGGATCAGGAGGAGGTGCTGCGGGAGCTGCTTTCCTGTCTGCAGGAAAAGGGGCTGAATGCGCTTTTCATCGTTTCCCCCAATACCATGACGGAAGAAAAACAGCGCCAGTATAATTATATTGCGGATATCATTGCGCCTACAGGCTACGGCTTTCTGAATCTGAATGATTATTATGAGGAGCTGGGAATTGATTTTGAAACGGATTTTGATGATTACGGCGGCCATACCAATGCCTTCGGCATGGAAAAATGCAGCGCCTTTTTGGGGGAATATCTGAGCACCCACTATGATTTTGAAGATAAACGGGGACGGGAAGGCTATGAAAGCTGGGATAAGGCGGCGAAACTGTGGGAAGAACAGACAGAGAGCGCAAAGCAGACCATACTTGATAAAATAGCCCGGAAAGAGTTTAAGGTAATTGAGGAAGAAGAGTAATTTTTTGCAACGGTTCAGGACGATGCGTCGTCCCGAGCAGATACTATTTGAAGAATTATTCCGCCAGGTCAGCGCATAAAAAGCGCAGACCGTAAGAAAGCAGGTGAGCCTATGTGCGGTATTGCAGGATTTTGCAACTGGAAAACAGACTGGGAGAAAAACATAAGGAAAATGAATGACCGTATGCGCCACAGAGGGCCGGATGCCTCCGGGATCTGGGCCAGTGAAGACGGCAGGGTTGTTTTCGGCCACCAGAGGCTTTCCATTGTGGATCTTTCCGAGAACGGCGCACAGCCCATGCAGTCTCACAGCGGCAGGTTTGAAATTGCATTTAACGGTGAAATTTATAATTATAAACAGATTGCGAAACGGCTTCTGGATGAAAAAAAGGTGGATCATTTCCGGGGAGGTTCGGATACGGAGGTGCTTCTGGAGGCTATGGAGCATTATGGGGTGAAGGAAGCCATTTCCATGTGCAAGGGGATGTTTGCCATCGCTTTGTATGACAGGGAGGAACGCGTCCTTTACCTTCTCAGGGATCGCATCGGGGAAAAACCCCTGTACTATGGATTTGTCAACGGCAGCTTTGTGTTTGCCTCGGATATCGGTTCCATTGCCGCGCTGGACGGATTCAATAATGGAATCAATAAGGATGTCCTGGATATTTACTTTGTACATGGTTATATACCGGCGCCTTATTCTATTTATGAGGATATTCGGAAGCTGGAGCCGGGCTGTATACTTACGTTGCGTCAGCCCTTTGCAGAGCCGGAATTGGAGGCCTATTGGTCTGTGAGGGAAGCGGCACGGAAGGGGCAGGAAAACCTGTTTACCGGCAGTCGGGAAGAAGCGGCGCAGGAGCTGGAGCGCCTTCTGAAGAATTCCATACGGGAACAGATGGTGGCGGATGTGCCGGTAGGCGCCTTTTTATCGGCAGGCATTGACAGCAGCACCATTGTGGCGCTGATGCAGTCACTGAACAGCGGAAGAGTGAAAAGCTTTACCATAGGTATGGGAGAAGCAGAGTACAATGAGGCGGAGGCGGCCAGGGAAATAGCGAAAATACTGGGAACCGAGCATACGGAGCTTTATATTACGGAGGAGGATGCCAAGGCTGTCATCCCCAGGCTTGCGTTTATGTTCGGGGAGCCCTTTGCGGATTCCTCCCAGATCCCGACCTATCTGGTGAGTAAAATGACAAGGGAGCATGTAACCGTTTCCTTAAGCGGCGACGGCGGGGATGAGCTGTTCTGCGGCTATACGTCCTATGCCTCGGTGAGTCGCATCTGGAACAAGATGAAAAATGTCCCCTATTTTCTGAGGAAGCCCTGCAGCGGCCTGGTACTTCACAGCCCGTTTGCCAGGAAAGAAATCTTCCGTATCAAAGGAAAGCTTTTGGGCGCAAAGGATCCGGCGGATATTTATCTCCAGTCCCGCCTGACAGATCCGCTCACCATGGAAATTGCAAAGCAGCGGGGGAACCTGCCCTATAAATATACCATGATGCCTGAGGGATACCTGAAGGAGGTCAATCACACGATCATGCTGATGGACATGCTCATGTACCATCCGGATGATATTCTGGTGAAGGTGGATCGAACGGCCATGGCTGTTTCGCTGGAAACGAGGGTGCCGATGCTGGACAAGGATGTGGTGGAGTTCGCCTGGAGCCTTCCTGTGGAGTACGAACGTCAGGGAGAGACGGGAAAGCTGGTTCTGCGGGATGTGCTTTATAAGTATGTGCCGAAGGAGCTGATGGACAGGCCGAAAAAAGGATTTTCCATTCCCATTGCCAAATGGCTGAAGGAGCCGTCCCTGCGGGCCTGGGCGGAAACGCTGATTGACCGCAGGACGCTGGAGAGCCAGGGGATGCTGAATCCGGAGGTGGTATGGACCATCTGGAAGGATTTCGTGGAAAACGGTGTGTGGCGCATCCAGATCTGGTATATATTGATGTTCCAGGCATGGATGGCGGAACGCAAGCTGGCTGTCTGAAGGAGGTGGAAGCCTTGCGGAAACTGGAAAAATTCACGCCTTTGCCGATACCGGAGGAGGAACAGACGGATAAAATTTCTGTGATAGTAGCAGTCTATAATATAGAAGCCTATCTGGAAAAATGTGTCCGTTCCCTCAGAAACCAGACCTATCGGAATCTGCAGATCATTCTGGTGGATGACGGCGCTACGGACGGCTGCCCGGCCATCTGTGACAGGCTGGCGGAAGAGGATGGCAGAATTCAGGTCATCCATAAGAAAAACGGCGGCCTCTCAGACGCCAGGAATGCCGGAACCGCTGCTGCGGACGGAGAATATATCGCTTTTGTAGACGGGGACGACTGGATTGAGACGGATATGTATGAGAAGCTGCTTTCCGCTGCCAGACAATTCGATGCGCCCCTGGCGGTATGCAGATACCGGAAGATTTACCGGAACCGGGAGATGGATGCTTCCACCGGTGCGGCCGTGGTTTTTGACGGCCAGGAGGCCCTGGAATCCTTTCTTATGGAGGAGGATGATATCTGCATCCAGAACGCTGCCTGGAACAAGCTGTACCGCAGGGAGCTGATGGGGGAGCTGCGTTTTCCCACGGGAAAGTATTATGAGGATATTGTGTACACCACCATGCTGCTGGCACGTTCCCAAAAAACGATTTATCTGGATCTGGCGCTTTATAATTATGTGCTGGAGCGGGAGGGCAGTATCATGGGCGAAGGGCTGGGAAGCCGGATTTTTACGGATCAGATCCCTGCCTATGAAGAAAAGGAAGTATTTTTACGCTCTATCGGAAGAGAGGATCTGGCGGATGTACACAGGTATTTTTTCTATAAAAGGCTGCTCCTGTACTATATTGCCCTGGGAAAATCCCAAAAGGATATGAAAGAAAAGTACAGGAGAGTCATACGGGAGAGGCTGCTGACGGACCGCGGGGATATGGACAGGGTATATGCATGCAGGGCGGCTAACCCGAAGGAAAAGAAAAAGATGGAAATTTTCCTGAAAAGCCCGAAGCTGTATCTGGCGGTAATTATGGTGAATGAACGGTTTCTGATTCCGGTGAAGCAGCGGCTTCGCCGGCATTGAAGGCATAGAAGGCAGAAAATATGCAGGCTTTTAGAGGTCTGTGATAAGATGGTGCAGATGGGAGCAAGTACAGTATGGTAATTGTGCAATTATCAGGAGGGCTGGGCAATCAGATGTTTGAATATGCCCTTTACCTGAGTCTGAAGGCGAAGGGGAAGGTCGTGAAAATAGACGATATCACCTGCTATGAGGGGCCGGGAACGCGGCCGAAGCAGCTGGATGTATTCGGGGTTTCCTATGAGCGGGCCACAAAGCAGGAGCTGACGGAAATGACGGATTCTTCCCTGGATCCCGTCTCACGTATCCGGCGAAAGCTCACCGGGCGTAAGACAAAGGCATACAGGGAAAAGGATATCAATTTTGACCTGCAGGTAATGGAACGTGATCCGGCGCTGCTGGAGGGATGCTTTCAGAGTGAAAGGTATTTTCAGGACTGCAGGGAGCAGGTGAGGGAAGCCTACCGCTTCCGTGGGATCGAATCCGGGGCTTATCCGCTTCCGGAGGCTTACCGGAGGCTGGAAAAAGAAATCGCAGACTGCCCATCAGTGAGCGTCCACATCCGCAGAGGCGATTATCTGGAGGAAAGCCACGGAGGGCTCTATACGGGAATCTGTACCGAACAGTATTATCAGGAGGCCTTTGCCCGGCTGGAAAAGGAAGTGCCGGGGGCAAAATTTTTCCTGTTCAGCAACGATCCGGATTGGACGAGGGAGCACTTTAAAGGCGAAAACCGGATACTGGTGGAAGGAAGCACGGAGGATACGGGATATCTGGATCTGTACCTGATGAGCAAATGCAAACATAACATCATCGCTAACAGCAGCTTCAGCTGGTGGGGCGCATGGCTGAACGACAACCCGGAAAAAAAGGTGACGGCGCCGGCCAGATGGCTGAACGGCAGGGAATGCCGGGATATTTATACGGAGAGAATGATACGCATATGATGGAGAATATTAAAAAGCTGAGTCGTATTTTAAGCAAGGCACAGAAAAGAAAAGTTGGGATGATAGGTATCCTGATATTGATTGGCGGCGTGCTGGAAACAGTAGGCGTAACCGCAATCCTTCCGCTGATTACCGCGATTATAGATCAGGACCGTATGCTGAAAAACGAGACTGTTCAGCAGGTGTGCAGGTTCTTTGGATTTGAATTAAGCAGGGAGAACTATACCCAGCTGATTTTGCTGCTGCTGTTACTGGTCATTGTGGTCATTGTGGTAAAAAACCTTTTCCTGCTGCTTCTTACCTATGCCCAGGCCAGGTTTGTAAACGGAAACCAGTTCCGCACGGTAAGCTATATGCTGGAGGAGTACCTGAACAGACCCTATGAATTTTACTTGAATGCGGATATTCCTACTGTATTCCGTACGGTGGACAGCGACGTGCCCAAGGTATTTACTATATTGATGGAATATATCCAGCTGGCCAGTGAGGCGGTGGTAGCCGTTTTCCTGTGCGTTACGCTTCTGCTTGTGGACTTCAAAATGACGGTGGTCATGGGCGGCATCCTGGTGTTTATGACGCTGTTAATTATGCGGGTGATGAAGCCGAAGCTCAACACCATGGGATTAAAATCCCAGAGCGTACAGAGCCGGATGGGAAAATGGCGCCTGCAGTCCATTTATGGAATCAAGGATGTGAAAATCCTTCATAAGGAATCCTTTTTTGCCAGGAATTTCAGAAAGTATTCCCAGATTGCAGGGGAAGTAACCAGTAAGTATACGGTTTTGAATAATGTGCCCAGATTGTTGATTGAGACGCTGTGCATGGGCGGCGTTCTGGGGTATCTGGCCGTGTATATCTTAAGGGGAGGCAATCTGACGGAAATGATTCCCCAGATGACCGCATTCGCCTTTGCGGCAACCAGACTGCTTCCCAGCGTAAACCGGATCAACGGCCATGTGACCAACATCGCTTTTTTCCAGCCGTCTCTGGATTATGTGTATGAAAATGTGGATTTCAGCGATTATACTAAGTATGGAGAATACCAGAACAGGGACGACGCCAATGCGGCGCCGGTTCCGGTAAAGGATGCCATCTGCCTGGACAATATTACCTACATTTACCCGAACACTACGAAAAAGATTCTGGATGATGCATGCATGCGGGTTCCCATCGGTAAATCTGTAGGCGTTATGGGACCCTCCGGCGCCGGAAAAACAACGGCGATTGATATTCTTATGGGTCTGCTTCAGGTGCAGGGAGGAACAATCACCTGCGGCGGAGTGAATATTTTTGACAATTATCCCTCCTGGCTGAGCCATATCGGCTACATTCCCCAGACGATCTTCCTGACAGATGATTCTCTGCGGGAAAATATCGCTTTTGGTGTGGATAAGGATCAGATTGACGATGCCAGGGTGTGGAAGGTATTGGAAGAAGCCCAGATGAAGGAATTCGTGGAGCAGATGCCCCAGCAGCTGGAAACAAGCGTCGGCGACCGCGGCGTACGCCTCTCCGGCGGCCAGCGCCAGAGAATCGGTATCGCAAGGGCGCTGTACCATAATCCGGAAATCCTTGTTTTTGACGAGGCCACATCGGCGCTGGACAATGATACCGAGTCTGCGATTATGGACGCGATTAACAGCTTCCATGGGCGTAAGACGCTTATCATCATTGCCCACAGATTGCGGACAATAGAGAATTGTGATATTATCTACAATGTGGATAAAGGGAAGATTGTGGAGGCGAAACTGCCATAATCTGATATTTTGCCGTTGACAGAGGGGCAGCGTTCCTGACAGCCGCCGACAGGAAGGGCAAAGGAATGACCGTCTGGTTAACGTATAAGGAATGAAGGAAAGTAACTGTGAAGGTGCTGAACAGTTGCAAAAGAAAATGAGTAACTGTTCAGAGGAATGAATGGCTGCGAAGATAAAGGAAGCATTTACATGATTGGTACGGAATTGCTTAAAGGGCAGGGACTGGGTAATCAGTTGTTCTGCTATGTAACGACCAGATGTATCGCAATGAAGCAGGGAAGGGATTTTTCGATTTTGGGAAGTGAAACACTGGCCAATAATATCCACAGTTCCTGCGGGCTTTATTTTATGGATTTGGATTTCGGTGTTAAGGCCGGAAAAGAAGATTTTACAGGAGTTTATTCAGAGAGGGATGATCGGATCTTTACCGGCAGCTCCCGCCATGATATGACGCATGGCTGCTATGTCACGGCTGCGGATGAAGAGATGTTCCATGTAAAGGATAATATGCTCTTGTTTGGAAATATGCAGGCAGAGGAATATTATATTGCCTATCGTGACCAAATTAAGCAGTGGCTTAAAGTAAAGCCGGAATATGACTGCTATGAATTCAGCAGGGATAACCTGTGTATTCTTCATCTGCGTTGTTCTGATTATATGGATTCGCCGGAACTGTATCTGCGTAAAAGATACTGGCTTGACGGTATGAAGAATATGCGCAGGATAAATCCGGATATGGAGTTTATGATCATAACGAATGATGTGAAGGAGGCTAATAAATTCCTCCCCGGAGTACCTGCATATAATTTTGATCTTGCAAAGGATTATTCCATTCTAAAAAATGCGAAGTATCTTCTGCTGGCAAACTCATCTTTTGCATATTTTCCTGCATTTACCAGTGATACGGTGCAATATATTATTGCGCCCAAATATTGGGCGAGACATAATGTATCGGATGGCTATTGGGCAAGTGAGCAGAATATTTATTCCGGCTGGCATTATATGGATCGCAGGGGAAGAGTCTTTTCTGATGAAGAGTGCAGGGTAGAACTGGAAGCCTATAAAGATAAATCGCCCAGATACAAAAAGCTGAATATGCGTCCGGGAAAGGTGAGAACCTTTTTTTATACAATACAAAGTAAATGCATTTATACCAACGCAAGAGTCCGGAAAATTTCCAGGGGAGTTATGCGCAGGCTGAAGGCATTGAAAGGCAGGTAGAATCGGCGATGAGTACAGAAAATAAAGAACCCAGGAGCTACCGCAATGCCCAGGGCAAGCTGGTCCTCCCGCAGGTTACCCTCTGCGCCATGACCAGCGTTAACGTCAGGGAAACCCTGAAAGCAATGGAATACAGCTGCCGCGGCATTGAGTTTGCCGATGCGGTGATTATTACGGATAAAAAGCCGCGTTTCCTGCCCAAAGGAATCCGGTACAGCCATATTGACCGGCTGGGAAATATCGATGCATTCAATTACAAAACCGTCTATGATATGGGAGACTATATTCATACGGATTTTGCCCTGCTGGTGCACTACGATGGCTTTGTGGTGCATCCGGAAATGTGGCGGGACGAATTTCTGGACTATGATTATATCGGTTCGCCCTGGCCGCTGCCAAAGCCGGGCGATGACACTACCTACCGGGATATTTACGGCAATATCTGCCGTGTGGGCAACAGTGTGGGAATACGCAGCAAGAGGCTGATGGATTATCCGAAAAAGGCTGGCATTCCCTGGGTAGGGGAAAAAGGATATTTTAATGAGGACGGCTTTATCTGCTGTAAAATCCGCCATTTTCTTGAGGCGGAGGGAATGCGGATTGCGCCGCTGGAGGTGGCGAAATACTTCGGGCACGAAAATATGATTCCCGAAATTGAAGGGATCACTCCCTTTGTTTTTCATAAATGGTATGGAACCAATGCGGGTTATCCTGATTTCAGGAAAAAGCATACGGTTCTGAACTCCTTAAGAAGGCTGCATGGCAGGCTGAAGGGAGGAAATTAAAATGGTATATGACTGTTTCCAGTTTTTTAATGAACTGGATATTCTGAAGCTGCGGCTTCATATTATGAACCCGGTGGTGGACAGGTTTGTCATCAGCGAGGCCACGGAAACCTTTTCCGGGAACCCAAAGCCGCTGTATTATAAGGAAAATAAGGAAATGTTCGCGGAATTTGCGGACAAAATCATTCATGTGGTGGTGGATGATACGCCGCCGGGCTATACCCATGACAGGGATACATTCCAGAAGAATGCGGTGGGCAGGGGACTGAAGGACTGTACGGATGAGGATATTATTATTTTCAGTGATCTGGACGAAATCCCCAATCCGGAGAAAATCAAGGAAATCCTGCAGAATTTTGACAGGACGAAAATCTATCATTTTGCCCAGAGGCTGTTCTATTGTTATCTGAACATGGAAGAGGTGTCCGGCAATCTGCTCTCCTATGCAGGAGAATTCCCGGAAGCGGAACGATCCAAAGATGGGATTCCCGGCAGAAAAAAATGGATTGGCTCCAAGATGTGCAGCTATTCGCTTTTAAAGGAGCAGAAGCTCCAGTTGGGCGAGCTGCGTTTTCCGGAAAGAAAGGCCTGCGGTATCCGCGTGGAGGACGGCGGCTGGCATTTTGGCTATATGGGCGGCCACGGGGAAAAGGACGTAAAAAAACGTGTGGCGGAAAAGGTCCGCAGCGCGGCGCATCAGGAATATAACAAAGCGGAGGTCCTTTCCGATGTGGCGGACAGAATTAAGGATGGAAAGGACATTTTCGGCAGAAATGCGTCCTTTGTCCAGGTTGAGATAGACGAAACCTTTCCGGAATATCTGCGTGAGAATCAGGAGGAGTATTCCTTTCTGATTCTGAAGGAAGAACCGCCGGTGAAAAAGGGGCTGCGCCATATGCTTGGCGGAATACGCAGGTTTATTTTCAGGACAGGCCATTTGGCGAAACGTGTTTTGCGGAAAATCAAGGGTTGAAAAAATACGGAACGGGAGGAAGGACGATGGACATACCTAAAGTTTCCATATGCATCCCTGCTTATAATAATGCGGCAGAGGTAAAGAGGCTTCTGGAATCCATCCGTATGCAGACCTTCCGGGACCTGGAAATCATACTGACGGATGATTCCACCAATGAGGAGATTGCGGAGCTGATTAAAAGTTCCGGGTGGGAAGATATCCGCTATATCCATAATGAAAAACCTTTGGGCCACATTTTCAACTGGAATAAAAGCCTGTCAGAAGCGCAGGGAGAATATATAAAAATCATGTTCAGCGATGACTGGTTTACCGCTCCTGACAGCCTGGAAAAGATGGTTTCCCTGCTGGATCGGGCGCCGGAGGCTTCTTTGGCATTCTGCGGAACGATGCAGGTGATGCTGCCGGAGGATGGGCAGGCTGTACAGGGCGACTCGGCAGACGGCAGCGGGCAGCCAGGGAAAAAGGCTTATGCCAGGGCGGCGGCGGATTGGTACACGGACAGGCTGGCGGCGGATTACCGGAACCTGTTTCTGGGCAATGAAATCGGCGCTCCCAGCGCGACCCTTTACCGGGCCTGCGGGGCAATGTTTGATGAGAAGAGCAACTGGGCCTCCGATATGTTTCTGTACTTTGAAATACTCAGCAGGAATCCCCGTTTCGTCTGTACGCAGGAGCCTCTGATTTCCATAGGGATCCATGAGGCGCAGTATACCGGGATGTTTGAAGAGAAGGATCTGCGCAAATTTAACGATACGCTTTATATGTATGAAAAGTATCAGCTCAGGGAAAGCCAGGCCTGCAGGGAATATATGTTAAGGCAGATACTGAAATTCAGACAGGGCTGGGAAACTGCCGGACAGTGCGGGATTTCCCGCGGTGAATATTTGAAACAGGGGATATCCTGGTTCTGGGAAAATACGGTGCTGGGATATTGGAATGGGGCGATGCATAAGCTGGGGATCCGGAAAATAGAAGGGTGACAGATACCGTTTTAGCATATAGGGAACCAGTTCCCAGGGAGAAATGAATGGACAAGGAAAAATGTACGGAGGATTGGCCGTACCAGTTGGGACAGATATTATTTTATATCGGACTGGTACTGGAGTTTCTGATTGTTATTGTGGACAAAAGTGCATACATCAATCCATGGGAAGGGCAGCTGTTTCGTATAACCTTCCTGCTTTTCCTGGGAAAAATCTGCCTTACCCGTTATTCATTCAGGGAATGGCTGTGGATGCTGTTTTTTCTTATCATTGCCGGAACCTGTTATTTGTTTTCGGGACGGGATGAAGCAGTCAGGCTGGTGGTTTTCTGCGCTTCCTTCAAAAATGTGGATTTACGAAAGTCTTTACAGTTGGCATTTTTTGTCACACTGTCGGGCTGCCTGCTTCTTGTATTGCTGGCTTTAACAGGTATTTTCGGCCAGGTGTATATTGTGGATGCAGGGGACAGGGGAATAAGGTATACCTTCGGGCTGGGACATCCCAACGCCCTTTTCTGCATGTTCTGGGTACTGGTTACGCTGGGGATATATCTGTACTGGAGGAAGATGAAGCTATGGATGTATGGCCTGCTTCTTGCTGCCGGCCTCATTTTATTTCTGCCGACGGATTCCAGGACAGGGATATTAATTCTTGTTTTTACACTTGCCTGTTCCCTGTTTCTTACTTATGGCAGGAAGGTTCGGGACAGTAAATGGCTTTATATTGCCGGCATTCTGCTTTTTTTTGCCTGTGTGGGACTGTCCATATGGATTGCCTGTTATGAGCCGTATGAGGGGCCTTTTTATCCATATGACCGTTTTTTTACCGGACGGATTACAAGCATGAATACACTGGAGGGCGGCGGAGGAATACTGCGCAACTGGCGCCTTTTCTCCCGGCCGGAAAACATCAAGTATTTCGATATGGGCTATGTGCGCCTGTTCTATTGGTATGGAATCATCCCCGGCGCGCTTTATGTGCTTCTGTATGCCATGCTGATGTGGCAGTGCTATAAAAAGAAGAATCATATGGGCTTCATGATGGTGCTCAGCTTTGCGCTGTACACCATGCTGGAGGCGCATTTTATTTCCGTATATCTGGGCAGAAACTATGCCCTGTTTCTGCTGGGGGCTTACTGGAGTGATATGCTCTGCTTCCGGAAGCCGCCTGCAGAGGGGATGCAGGATATACAGGAGGAATACTGGTGGCAGGGCTGGCGTTTTCTGAGCCGGAAAGAAACGTCCGGGGAACCGGGCTGTTAAAAAGAAGCGTGAGAGGTATAAGGAATGAGGTTGGTAATTGACTGCTTCAAGCTGGTAAAGGGAAAAGGAAAAAGTATTGGTATTTACAACCTGGCGCAGAATCTGGCCCAGCATTTAACTGATACGAACCGGAACGGAGAGCGCTGCGAGGAAATCATTGTGCTGGGAAACGAATATAACCGGAAGGATTTTGATATACCCGGCATCCGTTTCATTCAGATGAAAGGAAATCCGCTGAACAAGCTGACCTGCATCATATGGGAGCTTTTTATAGTTCCGTTTCAGGCACGTAAATATAAGGCAGACAGAATCCTATTTCCAAGGGGATACCGTCCGCTGTTTTACAGGGGAAAGGATACGGTTATCATTCACGATCTGATACCTTTCTTTTATGATAAATATTTTCCCGGCGTATTAAATAGGGTGGAAAATGTCTATATTATGAGCCGGCTGAAGGCTTCCATGAAGCATGCGGATCGGATTATAACGATTTCTGAATTTTCACGCAGAGAGATTGATGCCATGTGTCCGGGCAGCGGGAAAAGGGTCAGGGTTATTTACAATGGATTGAATGAAGTAAAATGTTCCCGGGATAAATGTGCCCTGATTCCGGAGGAACCTTATATTTATGCAGCCGCCTCAGGGCTTCCTCACAAAAATGCGGCGGGGGTGCTGAAAACCTATGATGCCTATTATCATCAGGCACAGAATCCGGTTCGGCTGATAGTGGTGGGAATCCCCAATACAGATGGCTATGAGATCAGCAGTGAGGCGGCATCCCATGTGACCTGCTATAAGTATATTGAACGTTCAGAGGATATGCACAGCCTTTTGGCCGGTGCAAGGGCTTTCCTGTTCCTTTCGTTGATTGAAGGTTTTGGATTCCCTCCGCTGGAGGCTATGCAGCTGGGGGTGCCGGTAGTCTGCTCCGACAGGACGGCATTGGCTGAGGTGGTGGGAGATGCCGGCCTTCTCACAGACCCGGATAACTATGCTCAGAGCGTAAAATGCCTGAACCGGGTTCTGACGGAGGAAGAACTCAGACAACAGCTGATAAAAAAAGGTTATGAGAATGTGAAGCGGTTCGGCTGGGACAGCCGCATTACGGCATACTGGGAGGAGTTGACCAGGTGAGTGCTAAAATTTCGGTGATCATACCTGTTTATAATGCCTCCGGGCTTCTGCCCGACTGCCTGCAGAGCATAGCTTTGCAGACCTGGACTGATCTGGAGGTGCTGCTGGTAGACGACGGATCCACGGACGACAGCGCCTGCATCTGCCGAAGCTTTTGCGAAAAGGAGAGCCGCTTCCGGCTGCTCCAGAAAGAAAACGGCGGCGTATCCTCTGCAAGAAACCTGGGGCTGGAAGAGGCCTCCGGTGATTATATTGCCTTTGTGGATGCGGATGACTGGCTGTGCCCGGGAATGCTGGAGCATCAGGCGGAATGCCTGGAAAAAGACGGCAGCGATATGGCTATGTGCGGCTTTCAGGAGGCAGGGGAAGCGGAACGAAGGCAGTTTCGCAGGGACTGTGGGGCAGGAGAGGGCACACAGCTTCTGAAGAGACAGGATAAAAAGCCTCCGGATAAAGAAAAAGCGGATAAAGAAAATGCGGATAAGGAAAGACCAGACGGAGAAGCGGCGGGTATGGAAGAAACATATCCGGAGCACATCTCCATGCCGGTGGAAGCCTATGTGGCGGAATACCTTCTGGCCGGAAATACCCGATGCTGGAGTATCCTTTTTCGAAAAGAAATACTTCAGGAGGTGCGTTTTCAGGAAGGGCTGACAATCGGGGAGGATTTGCTGTTCCTCATAGACCTGCTCCCTGCATTGAAGAAGGTTTCCCTGATAAAGACAAGGGAATACTGTTACTATATCAATGATGATGGCGCCATGTTTTCAGGATTTAAGCCTGCATACATGGATCAGATAACCTGCTGGCAGCAGGCCCGGGAAAAAATAAAGCTTTTGTATCCGGATTATACGGCGAAAGTGGATATCAGCCTTTTTCAGGCGGCGCTTCTTACGGCCGGAAAGCTGGCACTGCTCCCGGCAGAGGAAAGAAGGGCGATGGCAGATTATACAGAAGTATGCCGTAAAGCTGCCAGAGAGGCAGCCCGGGACCGGATGGTAAGGAGAGGACTTCCGGCGGGTTATAAGCTGAAGGGACTTTTGTTTCTTTTAGCGCCGCCTTTGTATCTTGGGCTGTACCACCATTGGAAAGGGCGCCGGTAAGCCGGATTTTTATCAAAACAGGAAGGTGAGACTCCGTTGAAAAAAGATAAAATTGTTCTGTATATGCACGCGGGAAGCGGAAATCATGGATGCGAAGCAATTGCCAATACCGTATGCAAAATGCTGCCCAAGCCTGCAATCATCGTAACCAACAGCGCTGCGGAGGATGAAAGGTATTCCCTGAAGGGCTTATGTACGCTGATTGAGGAAAAGAAAATCAGGGAAAATTTTTTCATCCATGTATATTATTATCTGAAGGAACGTTATTTTCATGATCCGGAGGCTGCGCTGCGCTATCGGTTCAAAGAGGTGTGCGGCAGGAACCTGCGGGCGCTGAACATCTCCATCGGCGGCGACAATTATTGCTATGATCTTCTTTTAAAGGATTTAAAGCTGGCCAACCAAATGTTTAACAGGCAGGGGGCGAAAACGGTCCTGCTTGGCTGTTCCATAGAACCGGAGCTGCTGGCTGAACCGGATATTATCGATGATATGCGGCGCTACAGCAGCATCATAGCACGGGAGTCCATTACCTGGCAGGCATTGCAGGATGCAGGGCTGAAGGACAATACCTACCTTGTACCGGATCCTGCATTTCTTCTTGAAACAGTAAAAAAGCCTTTGCCGGAGAATTTTACGGAGGGTGGCATGGTAGGGCTGAATGTGAGTCCGCTGGTGGTGGAAAATGAAGCGGTGCCGGGGATTACCATGGAAAATTACAGGGCGCTAATCCGGCATATTCTTGATACCACGCAGATGAATGTGGCGCTGATTCCCCATGTGGTCTGGAAAAACAATGATGACAGAACGGTTTTAAAACGACTGTATGAAGACTTTAAGGAAACCGGACGAATAGTTCTCATTGAGGACTGCGGCTGCGAGGAACTGAAGGGCTATATCGCCAGGTGCCGTTTTTTTATAGGAGCCAGAACCCATGCCACGATAGCGGCCTATTCATCGCTGGTTCCCACCCTGGTGGTAGGGTACTCGGTAAAAGCCAGGGGAATTGCCAAGGATCTGTTCGGCACCTGGGAGGATTATGTGCTTCCGGTGCAGAGCCTGCGTCAGGAGGGGGAACTGATTGAGGGCTTCGAATGGCTTAAAAACCAGGAACAGTTTGTAAAAACACGGTTGGAAAAGGTTATGCCGGCTTATCTGGAACGCGCCAGGCAAATGGGAAAAATACTTGGAAGACTGGCAGAATGAGGGGATTAACTGTATGGAGCGGTTACAGGAACTGATACAAAGAACGGAAACAATCCAGAAGGTAAATGCGCTGCAGCAAAATGTGGCGAAACAGCTGTTCACCTATCCGATATTGGGGAAAAAAGAAAAGACCAAGCGGCGTATCAGAAAATATCTGCTTTTTCAGCAGATACCGCCCGTGGATCGGTTTTACTGGCCCAATGCGCTGCTTGCCAGAGGACTGTCGGAAGTTTGCAGAGGTACCTCAGACAATGTGAGTATTAATACGTTGGAGAGATATTTTAACAGGTGGATAAAGCAGGAAATGCCGATATACTATGTGGATAACATAACGAACGGAATTCCCTTACTTGATTTATATGAAAGAACCGGTAATGAAAAATACATGACAGGCGCCCAGCGCCTTGCGGCCTATCTGCTGAAGTATCCGGCGGATTCCAGGGGGAATCTTCCTTACAGGCTGAGGGATGGAAGCCATATTTATGCCGATGGTATCGGCATGGTCTGTCCTTTTTTATGCCGTTACGGCATCCTGACAGAGGATATGACGGCGGTTAAGCTGAGCGTCGTTCAAATAGTGCACTTCCTGGAGGGCGGGATGGACGAGGCATCGGGACTGCCATACCACGGCTTTGACAGCGATACCGGCGTAAAATATGGTATTATCGGCTGGGGCAGGGCCGTAGGCTGGCTGATGTCCGGTATCTCTGAGAGTCTGGCCTATCTTCCGGAAAAAACACCGCAGTTTAGTTTCCTACGGGACCATTTTCAAAAGCTGTCCGCCATTGCTGTTGGTTTCCAGAAGGAAGACGGAAGCTTCCCCTGGCAGCTGCAGGCACAGGACGGACCCAGTGATTCCTCCGCCACGGCCATGATTGCCTGTGCGCTGCTGCGGGGAATGCAGTTTGAAAACCTGGACGGTCACTATGAAGAAAACGTGCTGCGTGCGGCCGAATATTTACTTGCCCATATGAAAAACGGCAGGGTGGAGCAGTGTTCGGCGGAGTGTGACGGCTTCAGCCAGTATCCTCAAAGATACGGAAGCTATCCCTGGGCGGACGGGCCTGCGCTGCGGTTGTTTGGGATGATGGAGGAAGTGTAGATGGGAAAGCCGCGTCTTATATTGTATGATACCTGCAACTACAGGGATTATCCCGTAGGCGGACAGGTGACAAGCATAAAAAATTTTCTCAGATTCCTTTCACAGGAATATCCGGAGCATACAGGAGAGGTTCTTCTTGTGGGGGTGTCATGCCATGCCAGCGAAGTTGGTAAAGTCAAAAGAATATCCACCGGTGGAGGCGAATACTCTTTTCTGTCTGTGACTCAGGCATCAGCTGATTTGAGCAAGGTAAAAAAATCCCTTCGCCTGGAATATGTAAAGGGACTGTGGAAATATCGGAAGCTGATAGGGTTAACCAAGGAGGACTGCAATTATATCCATACACCGGAGGCCTTTGGTGCGGTACGCTTTCTCAGGCCCGGCGCTGTTTGTTATGTATTTTCCCATGGAACTTATTTGGATATGTGGCAGCGGGTACGCTTTTTTAAGAAGGCGCCTTTCATACGCAAAGCTTTTCAGGGTTTTCTGGTTCATGTGATAAAGAAGAGCACGGCTATCTTTGTTTTGGAACAGGAAACACTGGAAAATTACAGCGTTTACAATAAACATACGGTACATGTGGGAAATTCTATTGTGGTGCATCCTTATGAAGAAAGAAAACTGCATGAGGATAAAATACACTTTTTATATGCAGGTAGGCTTTCGGCCGTTAAAAACGTGGGGCCTATGATTGAAGCGGTTAAAAGTTATAGCAGAAGCTGCGATTTTACGATACTGGGTGACGGCGAAGAACGTAAGCAGCTGGAAACGCTGGCAGGCGGAAACGAGAGGATTCATTTTGCCGGTGCCGTATCGCCGGATGAAGTACAGGAAACGATGAAGGCAGCCGATATGCTTGTTATGAATTCGACATTTGAAGGGATTCCCATGATTATCCTGGAAGCCATAAGCCGGGGACTGCCGGTGATTACCACGGATGTCGGCGGGATTAAGGAAGTGCTGACTTACGGAAAGGATTCAGAGGTTACGGATGGAAGTGTGGAGAGCATTCATTCCGCAATGGACAAAATCGTGGCGGATTATGAACGTTATGCGAAGGCAGCCTATGAAAAATCCCTTCAGTTTGATTACCGGAAGGTAAACAGGAAGGTTTTTGATGTAATTAATGAAAGTCTGCAGTGGTGATTCAGGAAGTTTGCAAATTCGGGAAGCCTGGGATGCAGGTGATGCGGCCATTATGCCATGAGGGAATATCATGATACAGGACAAAAAGGATTTAAAAGAATATCTTGCATACGAGAGGGCGTTGTATTTCGGGGGAGAAAACAGTTCCTGGCTGCAGGCATGGCTTCTGCGTTCCAAATTCTACAGGATATGGCAGTATCTGTGGACATTAAGGCATGCGGAGTATCATAAAAACAGGAATACGCTCTGGGATAAGGTTGCATTTATCTGGTACCACCGCAGGAAATATGTGCTGGGGAACCGGCTGGGCTTTGAAATCCCGGAAAATTGTTTTGAAAAAGGTCTGCTGATTTATCATATTGCCCCAATTGTAGTGAATGAGGACGCCAGGATCGGGGAAAACTGCCATGTTACAGGCAATTTCTGCGTGGGAAATACCGGCGCCGGAACAAAAAGCCCTGTGCTTGGCAAAAACGTGACTGCGGGATGGGGATGTTCGGTTATTGGGGATATCAGAATTGCAGATGGAGTTACGATTGGTGCCGGGAGCGTAGTTACACGGACGATAAATCATCATGGAGCGACTGTAGCTGGGGTACCGGGGAGGGTGCTGCATTTAAGGGAGTAGTATAGATTTATCTGTTCTTATGTTGGAAAAGGTGTTGGATATTGGATTAAAAACAGATATTGTGTTGGCATATTGGATTAAAAATAAATGTCAGAAAAAAGATATAAAATTATGAAAAAAATCTGACAATATATAGATATCAAATAATTTTGTTGCTTTATAAGATGGATAACTTCTTAATATAAGAAAATACTGTATATTTCGTAAATGTAATAAAGTTAAGCAGGGTTGACTGAAAACTATAAAAAGAAAAAAGTATAAAGAGATTTAAAATGACTTATGCAAATGTAATTTGACTTTTACATAAAAAATATTTAAAAGTCAGCAAAAGCAAAAGTTTTTATTTTGAAAACAGAAATATTGAAAAGTAACTTTGAATTATCAGAAAATAATATAATATTTTTATATTATTATGACAAAATATTTTGAATGGTAAATTTGGATATACAATTATCACGGGATTTTTGTATTCTGTCCCGGGTTGGAGTGAAAAGTATAATGAAGCAAAAGCTAATAAGCGTGATTGTTCCGGTTTATAATGCAGAGAACTATCTTGAACGCTGTATTAACAGTATAATCAATCAAACATACAGTAATCTTGAAATTATTCTCGTAGATGATGGTTCCGGGGACAGAGGACCTCAAATATGCGATTCTTATGCTGCCGAAGACGACAGGATTCGTGTGATTCATAAACAAAACGGCGGCCTGATGTCGGCCTGGATGGCAGGAGTTAAGGTGTCTTTCGGGGATTATCTGAGTTTCATTGACAGTGATGATTGGGTGGAAACCAATATGATGGAGGAGATGCTTCAAGAGGCGGCAGGGATTCCGGGAGAAGTTATCTGCGGAAATTTTGTGATTGAAAAGGATGGACATGCAACCAGCCATTATCATGAGCTGGCGCCGGGGATATATGAAGGCGCACTGCTGGAGAATTCAATTAAAAGAAATTTACTGGGAAATGAACGGCGTACCATATCAATGTCACGGTGCATGAAGCTTTTTTCCAGGGAATTGATAGAGGACAATATGATTTACTGCAATCCAGGCATTAAAATGGGAGAGGATGTAAACATCGTTCTTCCGGCGCTTTTGGACAGCAGGAGGGTAGTAATATTAAAGGAAGCGCTCCATTACCACTATTTTTATAACGATGCCTCTATGGTACACAAATATGATGCAGGGATGTTCGATGGAATATGCCTTTTAATAGATGCCATTAAAGAAATCTTCAGTTCCAAGGGGATTACCGGCTGGCGGGAACAATGGGAGAAAGAAAGCCTGTATTTGCTTATGCTGGCTGTAAAAAATGAACTGCGCGGCGGAAAAAAAGGCTTTGTGGCAAGAACCAGAGAAATTTGCAATGCTGAACATGTGGGAACAACAGCTGATAAATATGGAATCCGTCCGGAGGACACGGTAAATAAGCTTCTTATTTGGGTTATGAGAAAGCCATCGGTTTTCCGATGCGGCGCAGGAAAGATTATTTTTGAGTTATATGACAGAATTAATGGATAACAGGAAAATGAATGAATATACTGACATTAATATTAATTGTAGAAAAAGGATGAATATTCGTGAAAATATGACATTAAATAATAAATTTAGAGAGATGTATTGAAATATCTTAAAATTGTGATATAAATAGTGTCTGCCTATTACAAATAGTCATATTAGTCAGAAATAAATATTTATTATTGGAAAATTGTGAAAAAATATTAAAAACTATAAAATTAACAAATAAAAATATAAAAAGAAATTAAGATACGAAAAATTAATAAAATATTTTAAAATAGACAGATTATTTTGGGTTTATTCTATAATATTCTATTTTTTTACAGGAAGGATAGAACGGAATCAATGATAATAATAAGAGTTATGGGTGGCCTGGGGAACCAGATGCAGCAGTATGCTTTATATGAAAAGTTCAAGGCTTTGGGAAAGGAAACAAGGCTTGATACATCATGGTTTGACAATGCTTCTATGCAGGAAAAAGTATTAGCAAGACGCAGCCTTGAGCTGAGGCTTTTTGATAATCTTACTTTTGAAGCCTGTACCCCTCAGGAGAGAGAGACTCTTTTGGGAAAAGAAGGGTTTTTTAATAAATTGGAACGTAAGCTGTTTCCTTCCAAAAACAAGCATTTTTATGAAAGTGAAATGTTTCATCCGGAAATTTTTAAGTTAGACAATGCATATTTGGAGGGGCATTGGGCCTGCGAAAAATATTATCATGATATTATGCCGCTCCTTCAGAGTAAAATAATATTTCCTCAAACTGACAATATTCAGAATAATAAGCTTAAAAATAAAATGAAGTCAGAAAATTCAGTCAGTATCCATATACGACGCGGAGATTACCTGGACCCTGAAAATGCAGCTATGTTCGGAGGAATCTGTACGGAAAGCTATTACAAGTCGGCGGAGGGATATATACGCGACAGAGTAACAAATCCCCATTTTTATTTATTTTCCGATGATCCGGCCTATCTGCGCGAGCATTATAAGGGTGAGGAATATACCGTTGTTGACTGGAATCACGGCGCTGACAGCTTTTATGACATGGAATTAATGAGCTGCTGCAGGCATAATATCTGTGCCAACAGCACCTTCAGCTTCTGGGGGGCAAGGCTCAACAGGACAGAGGAAAAAATTGTAATACGGCCGGCGAAGCATAAAAACAGCCAACATATTGAACCGGAACGGATGCATGAATTGTGGGAAAATTGGGTTGTAATTGATGAGGAAGGCAGAATAGTCTGAAATTTAACTGGGAAATATTAAATTGTCATACTAAGCGTACTTTTATTGCTTGCAGGATGGGTACGCAGGTTATCCAAAAGCAATATGGTGGTAATCTGAATATTTCCGATGGTTGGAATTACCCGGGTAATATGTTATATTATAAAAAAAGGAAAAATGTGCATATTAAGGGGGAAAGGAAATTAGTTCGATGAGGTGGAATAATCTGTCATAATATGATAAAATACTAAAACTACTGAAAAAGAAAGAAGCAGTGAATGGGACGAGTAAAATATGCAGCCAGAAATATTATGTTTGGCTACGTCAGTAATATAATTACACTGCTGTTAAATGCAATCCTGCGTTATGTATTTATAATGCGCCTGGATGAAACACTTCTTGGAATTAACAGCACATATACCAATATTTTGTCCGTGCTTTCGTTGGCTGAATTAGGGGTTGGCACTGCAATAAATTTCAGTCTCTATGCTCCGGTTGCGAAAGGTGACAGGGAAAAGGTTAAGGCTTACATGCAGTTTTACAAAAAGGCATATCGTATGATTGCTTTTATTGTTGCAGCAGTAGGTCTGATTTTGGTACCGTTTTTAAAATATATAATTAAAGATCCTATTGGAATAGACAGTACCCAGGATTTGATAAATTTTTACCTGATATTTCTTTTTAATACGGTAAGCTCTTATTTTGTGGCGTATAAATACAGCCTGTCCAATGCTGAACAGAAGAATTATATTCAGTCGAATGTTATAACTATCACTAAAATTGTGACTACCTTGGTTCAGACAATAGTGATTCTTGCTACCTCAAGTTTTTATGGCTACTTAATCTCCGCTTCCGTTATAGAGCTGGCACAGAAAATATTTGCAAATATTTACCTTAATTATAAGTATCCATATTTAAAAGAGAAAAATGTGGAAAAACTTACTAAAGAAGAAACCTCTGATATTAAAAGAAAAACAGGGGCGCTTGTCTGTCATAAGGTCGGGGATGTGGCCAGACTTCAGACAGACTCCATTATAATATCAGGGTTTATCAACGTTGCCATGTCGGGTATGGTTGATAACTATAATATGGTGATATCCTCTGTATCCAACTTTGTTAATATTATTTTTAATTCTGTAATATCCAGCTTTGGCAACCTGATTGCCACGGAGTCCAGGGAAAAACAATACAACATGTTTTGTATTTACCGTTTTTTTGCTTCCTGGATATACGGTTTTTCTGCTGTGGGTTTTTATATACTGTTGACTCCTTTAATAAAACTGTGGCTTGGAGATAAATGGATTTTACCTGGGGCTGTTATTGCAGCGATTTTGATTGACTACTACTTTAAGGGCGAACGGGTAGTATTATCTAATTATAAAACTGCTGCAGGTGTCTTTGAGCAGGATAAATACCTTCCATTAGTACAGGGAGCGGTGAATCTTGTTATTTCCGTAGTGCTGGTAATTAAAATCGGACTGATAGGGGTTTATATCGGGACAATTGTATCCGGCCTGCTGGCCAATATAATCCGGCCTGTTATTATATACAGAGTCTGTTTTGAAAGAAAAGCGACAAGTTATTTTTATGATACGGTCAGATATGCAGCGGTCATTATACTGGCGGCCGCATGCTGCGTGCTGTGCAGCAATATATTTATGAAAGAGGTAACGATTGCCTCTTTTGCCGTAATGATAGTTATTATTACTCTGGTTTTCAATGGGATTTTCTTGATTTTTTTTGGAGGAACCGCAGAGTTCAGGTACTTATTTGCAATTTTCAGAGATAAGGCATATGCTGTGGTAAACAGGCTTCATCGCTGATAATATCATCTTTAGGTTAAGGGTAAAATGAATGACAACAGAATTGAACTACAGCAGTATATTGGGAACAAAAATTAATATAACTGATATGGAAAAGACAGTCAGTTATATAGAACAGCATTTGGATGAACTTAAGGGACACTATATATGTGTCTCTAATGTGCATACTACGGTTACGGCTTATCGGGATGGTGAATACAGAGAGGTACAAAACAACGCGGCAATGAATATTCCGGATGGCAAGCCGTTATCCATTGTACAGCGCCATACCGGATTTAAAGAAGCCGGCAGGGTTCCCGGGCCGGATTTAATGCCTGAAATATTCAGATTGTCCGAGAAAAAAGGGTACAGGCATTATTTTTACGGAAGCCGGCAGGAAACGCTGGATGCCTTAAAGGTAAAGCTTGCAGAAGAATATCCCAAAATGAATGTCGTCGGCATGTATTCACCTCCGTTCCGTCCTATGACGGAAGAAGAGGATGAGGAAGCAATCCGTAATATCAATGAATGCAATCCTGATTTTATTTGGATAGGTCTTGGGGCTCCCAAGCAGGAAAAGTGGATGGCAGCGCATGACGGCAGAGTATGCGGTGTTATGCTTGGTGTTGGCGCCGGCTTTGATTTTCATGCCGGTACTATCAAAAGAGCACCATTGTGGATGCAGGAATTCTGTATGGAGTGGCTGTTTCGTATTGGGCAGGATCCTAAGAGGCTTTTTCCAAGATATCTGGATACTAATTTTTCCTTCGTTTTTTATCTGTTCAGAGAATGGCTGAAAGGAAAAAACGGGATCGACAGGAAACATTATGTATCTGGGCCAATATCTGCATGCGACAAAGAGATTCCGCGTGGGAAAAAGGGCAGGCCTCTGCGGGTTGCAATGATTGGCCATAAAAGAATACCTTCCAGAGAAGGCGGCGTGGAAATTGTGGTTGACGAATTATCGACCAGGATGGTAAAACTGGGGTGTGAGGTGGATGCCTACAACCGGTTTGGTTATCATGTTTCCGGTAAGGAATTTGACGAAAAGAGAGAAAGATATTATAATGGTGTGAGGATTTTTACGATTCCCACGCCAAGCAGCAGTTCATTGAATGCAATAGTCTATTCTTTTCTGGCAACAATCCGTTCATTGTTCGGACGCTATGATATCATCCATTTTCATGCAGAAGGGCCTTGCACAATGATTTGGATTCCCAAATTATTTGGTATACGAGTTGTGGCAACCATACACGGACTGGACTGGCAGAGATCTAAATGGGGTAATTTTGCATCGAAGGTATTGCGATTCGGAGAAAAAATGGCGGCAAAGCATGCGGACGAACTGATTGTTTTGTCTGAGAACATGAAAGATTATTTCCAGAAAGAATACGGACGGGAAACCAGCTATATTCCTAATGGTATTATATGCCCGGAACATAAAGAGATAAACTGTATTAAAGAGAAATACGGACTGGAGAAAGATGAATATATTCTGTTCCTTGCTAGAATTGTTCCAGAAAAGGGGCTGCATTATCTGATAGATGCATTTAAAGATATTGCGACCGACAAAAAGCTGGTAATTGCCGGTGGAAGCAGTCATTCTCATGATTATATGGATCAGATAACAACGATGTCACAGGAGGACTCCCGCATTGTAATGACTGGATTCGTACAGGGAGAAATATTGGAAGAATTGTATTCCAATTCCTATATCTTCGTATTGCCAAGCGATGTGGAAGGAATGGCAGTCAGTCTTTTGGAAGCTATGAGCTATGGAAATTGCTGCCTGGTTAGTGATATTGATGAGAATATGGAAGTTGTCCAGGATAAAGCATGCTCCTTCCAAAAAGGAAATGTAGAAGATCTTAAACGAAAGTTGGAAGAACTTCTTACAAGACCGGATATTGTGGAAAAGTATAGAAAAGAGAGCGCAGACTATATCTGCGGCCGTTTTAACTGGGATGATGTGGTGGACAGAACAATCTGTCTTTACATGCAGAAAGAAAAAGGAAAGTAAGACAGGTATAGATAAATGGAACAGAAGAACGCCGTATATAATATGGGGTCCGAACGCGGGACAGGTTTCAGGCCAGAAGAAATATTCTATTATTTATTCTTTGCTATAATGTTGTTTGCCAAAGGAATTGGCCTGTATGAAGGGATGAAATCCTTTAGACTGTGTATTATTGCCGCTTTTTTCTGTTTTGTGGTAAAAGTGTGCCTGACTGAGCATACTGTAGGTGAACTAGTGCAGATGCTCGTTCTGATGGCTTTTGGAGTACTGGCTTACCGTAATTCCGGAGAAATGGCTGCTTTTATCTATGTGCTGGTGGTTGCAGGCATGAAACATGTTCCTGTAAAAAGGGTTTTTAAAGTAGGTGCTGCAGTATGGACAGTGGCATTTTTATCAACTATTGTATTGGCTTTGTTAAAGCAGATACCGGATCTCGCGCTTGTCCATTCCAAATTGGGTTTAGGACATATTATCAGATGGAGCCTTGGGTATCCACATCCCAATGTGCTCCATATTTCTTATGTTATTCTTCTGGCTTTCTTTTTCTATCTCGCCAACCTGAACAGGAAACAGTTGATAATTGCAACAGCATTATTATATGGGGGCAACTTCTATATTTTTCTGTATTCTGTAAGCTATACCGGGTTGATTCTTACTACGGTTTATCTGCTTGCCAACCTGTATTTTAATTTGCGGAAGGAGTTTACCAGAGGAGAGAAAGTATTAATTCAGTGCATTTATCCGGTATGTGCTTTGCTTTCTGTATTGGGACCGGTACTCATTAAAGGAAAGCTGTTTGATATATTTAACAAGATGATGAATACTAGGTGGAATCTTTCCCGATATTTTTTGACGGAACAGCGGATTTCTCTTTTTGGGACAAGGTTTACGGATTTGCCGGATAAGGATTATAATATAGATTGTTCTTATGTTTATATTTTAATGTATTATGGCATTATTTTATTCGCAATTATTTCGATAGGATATTTTGTGACAATAAGAAGAGAAGTAAAGCTCATGCGTAGAAAAGAGCTGGCAATTATGACGGGTTTTCTGGTGGCAGGTATGTCAGAGCCTTTTATGGCAAATTTGTCATTTAAGAATTTGACACTGATTTTTATAGGAGAGTGTTATTATGTTATTTTGAAGGAATTGCAGGAGAAAAAGCCGGATATCTGGTGGAATAAAAAATTATGTCTGTTTCCCTGGGCCGAGAATTATGTAACAGTGCCTTTAAAAGGGATAGGAAAGATAAAAGATAAATTTTCAGGAGTTGTAAAAAAAGGATGGAGATTGAGCCTGATTACGGGCCTGATTTTTGGGCTTGGTGTAGGGGTGTTTTATTATAAAACTGCAGATGTACCGGATGCGATATATGCAGATTCGGGAATCAGTGATTATTGGGGCGGAGAAAAAGTAAAACTGGACAGAAACAATTTACCTGCTGATTTTCAGGGAGAAATTATAGGGACCGCAGATGGTAATACAGATTTGTATGTTTTAAAGGGAAATATTATTTGGCTGGAGCTTATAAGAGGAACTGTTACGGTGGGTATTGCAGGCGTTATAGCCGGCTGGTGTGTGACAATTATACTTTGTGGCATATATTTTGGTTTGATGGATAAAAAGAGAGTAAGAAAATGAAGGTATTGATAGTAAATAAATTTTTATATCCTAATGGGGGATCGGAAACCTATATTTTTAAGCTGGGTGAGACTCTCGAAAAAAAAGGGCATGAAGTACAATATTTTGGGATGGAGCATGAGGGCCGTATTGTTGGAAATGAAGCGGAGAGTTATACATCAGATATGGATTTCCACACAGGCCGGATAAAGAAGCTATTGTATCCTTTTCAAATTATTTATTCGGTGGAGGCCAGAAAAAAGATACGAAATGTGCTTAACCGTTTTACACCTGATGTGGTACATCTCAACAATTTTAATTTTCAGCTTACGCCCTCAATTATTTATGAAATAAGAGCTTTTGAAAAAAAGACGGCCAGAAAGATTAAAATTATATATACGGCACATGACAGTCAGTTTGTGTGTCCAAATCATCTGATGAGAAATCCGCTGACAGGGGATATATGTACGAAGTGTATTGACAATGGAGTTAGTAATTGCATAAAAAACCGATGTCTTCATGGTTCGGGGACTAAAAGCCTGTTAGCTGCATTTGAGCATGCGTTATATCATATTCTTAATACCTATGAAGAAATAGATTGTGTAATCTGCCCCAGCGAGTTCCTGAAGAAGAAACTGGAAACCTATAAGGCTATTCGAAATAAATTGATAGTTATGCATAATTTTGTGGACAGACCGTCTATAAAGACAGAAGCTGTCATAAAGAAAGATTATGTTGTATATTTCGGCCGATACTCGGAAGAAAAAGGCATTCAGACTTTGCTGAAGGTATGCCGGAGAATGCCGGAAATTCCCTTTGTTTTTGTAGGCAGTGGTCCGATGGTAGAAGAGATTAATAAGGTAGAAAATATTACAAATAAAGGATTTTTGTCAGGGGAAAAGCTTCAGCAAATTATAGGGGAGGCAAGATTCTCAGTGATACCTTCGGAGTGTTATGAAAACTGTCCATTTTCAGTAATGGAATCTCAGATTTACGGAACTCCTGTATTGGGAGCGAATTTAGGTGGGATACCAGAACTCATATCAGATGGGGAAACCGGAGAACTATTTACAAGTAAAAATGAGCAGGAATTGTATGCAAAAATATATGAACTGTGGCATAATAAAGAAAAAACAGACAGATATATAGAAAATTGCAGGAATGTCACATTTGATACTGCAGAGAAGTATTGTGAGAAAATTTTAAAAATTTATGGAGATAAATAAGATGGCAAGAAGAACATTATATGGAACGGTAATCGTGACCTATCGCTGTAATGCCCATTGTAATATGTGTGATTGTTTCAGGGATCCGACAAGGCCAGAGGATGAAATAACGCTTGATGTAATAAAAAAACTGCCGGAAATGGCTTTTACAAATATTACAGGCGGTGAACCATTTATCAGGAAGGATATTCCCGAAATAGTAAGGGAACTTTATAAAAAGTCGGACAGAATCGTAATTTCAACAAATGGGTATTTTACGGATCGTATCATAGCCTTATGCAAAGAATTTCCCAAGGTGGGAATTAGAATCAGCATAGAAGGACTTCAGGAGACCAATGATAAAATAAGAGGAATTCCGGACGGATTCAACAGAGGGTATGGTACATTAAAGAAACTCGTAGAAATGGGACATCCGGATGTTGGGTTTGGCATGACAGTTCAGGATATGAACTGCGAAGATCTGGTTCCTTTATATGAAAAGGCAAACGAATTGGGAATGGAATTTGCTACGGCTACGCTTCATAATTCATTTTATTTTAGAAAAACTGATAATAAAATAGATGATAAATACAAAGTATCACAAAATTTTGAAAAACTGATTAATGAACTGCTGAAAAGCAATTCTCCTAAAAAATGGTTCAGGGCTTATTTTAATCACGGACTCATTAATTATATTTATGGAAATAAGAGATTGCTTCCATGTGATATGTCTAAAAATGCATTTTTTATTGATCCTTTTTGCGATGTTATTCCCTGTAACGGTATGGAAAAAAAGGCTGTTATGGGAAATTTAAAAGAACAGTCGTGGGATGAGCTGTGGAACTCACAGCAGGCAGAAAAAGTGAGGGATTGCGCCAGAAACTGTACAAGAAATTGTTGGATGATTGGAAGTGCCTCGCCGGCTATGCATAAATATATTTGGGTGCCTGGCTGGTGGGTAGTTAAGCACAAGATTTTTAAAGGCGGAAAATACAGCCTGAGTGAGAACAAATTTATTAAAGAGGCAAAAAAGGATAAGTAAATGAAAATTCTGATGCTGGTTAACTGGAAGGTGGAATATACCTCTGAAGCCCCTGAAGACAGGCAGCCTCCGGATTATGTTGTTAACGGAGAGAGGTACTGGTTTTTCAGGTATTTTCCTGAAGATGTTACCGTAGATGTCGTAGATATCCGTTCCTTTCCGGCATGGGAAGGGATTGAACAGAATAAACTCAGGTTTTACATTTGGCAGACACTGAGGATATTGCCCAGATTAAGACGATATGATGTGGTACTTTCACATGGAATGCAGAGTGGAATTGTTCTGTGCCTTTTACGGAAGCTCTTTGGCAAAGGAAAATATAAACATATTGTATTTGATATCGGGGCTTTTAACAGTGCGAAGGAAAGCGGCAAGGCGCTGCGGGTCATGCAGTTTGCAAGTAAATCATTAGATGGTGTTATTTATCATACAAAATGTCAGAATGAATATTACCGGAAGTGTCATCCCTGGCTGTTAGAAAAAAGCAGATATATTCCATTTGGAACCGATACGGATTTTTTCAGATATCAGGAACAGGAAAATGGCGGGCTGCAGAAATATATTATCTGCATTGGCTATAATAAAAGAGATTGGAATACATTAATAGAGGCCTATAAGCTGATTCAGACAGATGTCAAGCTTTATATGATAGGTAATGCAGATATAGAGTGTGCGGATCCCAGAATTAAAGTGTTTGCAAAAGTAAATATAATCGAACTTATCCGTTTGATTTCAGGCAGTTTATTTGGGATTCTTCCTCTGAAAAGTTTTAATTATTCCTATGGACAGATGACGCTTCAGCAGCAGATGGCATTAGGGAAAGCGGTTATTGTTGCTGATGTACCCAGTATCAGGGAATACGTAAGAGATGGAAGCGATGCGCTGCTCTATGAACCGGAAAATGTTATGGCGCTGAAGAAAAGCATTGAAAGCCTGCTGGAACATCCGGAGAGAGCAGAACAGATAGGAAAGACGGCAGCCTGTACGATTTATGAAGTATTTAATGAGAAAAATATGGCTGTGGGGATTTATGATTTTATCATGGATATTTGTGAAAATAAGAAATTGTAGGAATTTATTATATTTTGAATTATACTACTATATGGCATGATAATGGGAGCTGTAATGGAGACAAGGGTAAGTGTTATTGTACCGGTATATAATGTGGAAAAATACCTGGAAAGGTGCGTTAAATCGCTGACAGATCAAACATTAAGGGAAATTCAGATTATTTTAGTTGATGATGGCTCCTCAGATGGAAGCGGGGAGCTTTGTCGGCAATTTGCGGAAAAGGACAGCAGAATAAAGGTCATAAGCAAAAAAAATGAGGGGCAGGGATTGGCAAGAAATTCCGGCCTTTCATGTGTTTCGGGCAAATATGTTACTTTTGTGGATTCAGATGACTATATTGATACGGATACGTTTGAAGTTTTATGGAATACCATGGAAAGCAGTAGAGCTGATTTGTGCTGTTACAGCTATGTGAAGCATGATACAGAAGGAAAGATTGTTTACAAGGCTAAAGTAGATGAAAGATTATATGAAAATAATGCGGTATATACATCCTTTTTGCTTCATTATTTCGGAGATGATCCCCTGTTAGATGATTTAAGAGGTGTTTCTGCCTGTATGTCAATGTTCAGGACTGAAATTATTAATAACAATAAGATTCGATTTCTGTCAGAACGCAAGGTATTTAGTGAGGATACGCTTTTTTGCTTGGATTATTGTAAATATATTAAAAAAGTGGTTACACTTTCGCATCCTTTTTACCATTATTGTCTGAAGGCTGATTCATTTACAAAAGGCTATCAGGAAAAGCGTCTTGAATTGACAATTGATTTCTGCAATACACTTAGCCGGTATGCCTGTGACTATAAGGTTGAAGAACTTGTTAGTGAAAGAATAAATATGGTTTTGTGGATTACCCTAATGGATTGTGTTAAGCAGGAAATTCTGCGGAGCAGGGAAACTGGAGTGCGGAAAACATATCAGATGATAAGGGAAATATGTAACCATTCATATGTGAAGGAAGTAATTCGCAATATGAATACAGATGGCTTCCATATGAAACAGAAGCTTTTTTGGTTTGCGATCAGGCGCCGATTGATTCCTATGGTTATGATATTGGGAATTCTTCGGGTAAAACAGGGAATATGAAGGTAATAGTATATGGGTATAAAAACTATTCTGAGAAAAATTAAGGGGATGGGATTGACGACTGCTTTCCTGAAGTTAATTGGTTATGATGCAGTATTTACTTGTGCTGTTCGACAGAGAGCAAGTAAGGAGGATATTCCTGAAACGAAAAGTCCGTTCCATGTTTTTGGACAATCAAAAGAATTCTGGTATGCGGATCCTCTTCTTTACTCTTTCAGAGAAAAGGAATGCATATTTATGGAGGCTTTTGACAGAAAGGCTGGACTTGGGAGAATTGCATTTTCTGAAAGAAAGGAAAAGGAATGGACAACTCCTAAAATAATTATTAAAGAAAATTTTCATTTATCATACCCTATGATATTTCAATATAAGCAGGAACTTTACATGATGCCCGAAACTTCCACAGCGGAGAAAGTAGTATTATACCATTGTATTAAATTCCCGGGGGAATGGGAAAAACAACAGACATTTTTAGATGGCAGAAAAATAGTTGATATAGTTGTAAAAGAAATAAAAGAAAATGAGATTCAATTTTTAGGCTCGGAATGCAGCAAGGATAACGATCTTATGACAAAGTTCTGCCGCTTTTCCCTGAAGCATAAAGAGGGTATGTTTGTGGCCAGTGAAGAGACGGAATTTAACCGTGTGCAACAATATACTTGGTTTTCACGGTGCGCAGGGTATCCTTATTCGGATTTGCTTCCGTTGCAAAGAAGCCGTGAGGGTATTTATGGTTATTCCATCATTATGTCTGATCGCAATGAAGTAATGGAAAGCGGAAATGTAATTATGAAAGCTGAAATAACTCCTGAGGATATACAGCTTTCAGGTAAAAAGCCAGGAAAGATTATTGGAATCCATACATACACCAGAACACTTGGATATGAGGTGATTGATGTGGAATATATGGAATATAATCCCTCAAAGTGGAGGGACAGGCTGAATAAAATAAATAGAAAAGGATGATTTCCGCCATGCCCTTGATAAGTATAATTATGTCAGTATATAACGAAGAGATATATTTGAAAGAAGCGCTGCAAAGCATTTTCAATCAGACAATTGAGGATTATGAACTAATTATTGTTGATGATTGTTCCACAGATAGAACGGTAGAAATTATAAAAAGCTTTAACGATCCCAGAATTAAATTAATTATTAATGAGACAAATATGGGATTAACTATGAATTTGAATAAAGCTTTGAAACTGTGTCGAGGCGAATTTATAGCCAGGATGGATGGAGATGATATTTGCATGCCTGATCGGCTGCGTAAGCAGGTGGAATATATGAGGCTGCATCCTGAATATATGCTGACAGGGTGTCAGACAAGGACGTTCGGTGAGCAAAATATGACATGGTGTCTGAAAGATAATCCTGAAAAATTGAGGATAATGATGTTAATCAGGCCGGTACTTGCACATCCTACATTTATGATGAGAAAAGAACTTATATTTGACAAGAATTTTTGTTATGATGAAAGCTTTCGTTCCGCACAGGATTATGACCTTGCACAGCGGGTAAGTGAATTTTATCCTATAGGAATTGTGCAGGAAGTACTTTTAAATTATCGCACACATAAAAAACAGGTATCCAGCAAATCGGGAAGTACACAATTTGCAAATGCTGATCGTATACGTGAAAGGCAGTTGGAACGGTTAGGAGTAGTACTGGATGAAAATATGCGTAAAGTATATACTTTGTGGGTAAAAGAAGATAAGAATATCGAAGCAGAAACCTTTTGCAGGGCCCAGGAACTGATTCATGTATTTTGCAAAGCCAACGATAAAAAGAATATTTATAGTAAAGAGTTAATGGAAAAAACTTTGAAAGAAATGTTGTTTACTTGGATTTTAAGAAATAAATCAATGAAGACTATGCTTAAGCTGCCGGCCATCTGTGATTCCATCAGTGATTTGCCAATTTTAGCAAAACAGACTGCAGAAATCATGAAAAGAAAAATGCACGAAAATAAATAGGGAGAAACTCATGCGGGAAGAAAGTTTGTCTGTAAGAAGAAAAATATATCGTAAAATTTGTGCATTGGGAGAAAGGGTTTTACCGGATAAATTATATTTAGAGATGCTTTATCAGGTGAGAATGGGAGAGAAACTCGATCTGAAAAACCCGAACAATTTTGATGAAAAGCTGCAATGGCTGAAGCTCTATGACAGAAAACCGGAATATACAATAATGGCTGATAAATATGAAGTCAGAAAATATGTAGAAGAAAAACTGGGAGAGAGCTATCTTATTCCATTACTGGGGGTATGGGACAGCGTTGATGATATCGATTTCTCTATGCTTCCGGAACAATATGTGTTAAAATGTACGCATGATTCAGGAAGTGTCCTTATCTGCAAAGAGAAGAACACCTTTGATATTCAGTCAGCAAAGCAAAAATTAGAGAAAACATTAAGGACTAATTACTTTTATCCAAGCAGAGAATGGCCATATAAGAATATACATCCAAGGATCATAGCTGAAAAATATATGACGGATGAATCCCATGTGGAATTGAAAGATTATAAAATATATACATTTGGCGGAGAGCCATATCTCATTCAGGTTGATTTTGGCAGATTTGTCGAGCATAAACGAAATTTATATACAACAGACTGGCAGTACATTGATGAAGAAATAGAATATCCTAAAGACCCATCGGTGCAAATTGAAAAGCCGGAGAGCCTTGGGGAGATGCTGGAGTGTTCGCGAAAGCTCGCTGAAGGAACCGTCAGCCTGAGAACCGATTTTTACTCTATTAATGACAGAATATATTTTGGAGAAATAACATTTTATCAGGAAGCTGGATTTGCCCATTTTTCTTCGGAGGAATTTTCAAGGAAATTAGGGGAGATGATTGTGTTGCCTCAATCAAAATTATAGAAGTTATTTGTGCAGAGACAAAAGGATATTGTTTATGATAATTATTGAAATAAGCGGCGGTCTTGGAAACCAGATGTTCCAATATGCTTTGGGACAGAAATTTATTTCCATGGGAAAAAAAGTAAAATATGATCTTTCATTTTATAATGATAGAGTGCAGACTTTAAGGCAATTTGAGCTGGATATATTTGACCTTGATTGTCCTGTGGCATCTAATAGTGAATTGAGCCGTTTTGGGAAAGGAAATTCTCTAAAAAGCAGATTAAAACAGAAATTAGGCTGGGATAAAGAAAAGATATATGAGGAGAATTTAGATTTAGGATATCAGCCTCGGATCTTTGAATTGGATGATATTTATTTGTCGGGGTATTGGCAATCGGAATTATATTTTAAGGATATTAGGGAACAGATTCTATCTATTTATAGATTACCGAAAGAAATGAATGAAAAAAGTAGGAAATTTTTGTTGAGAATCAATGAAGATAATTCAGTTAGCATTCATGTCCGCAGGGGAGATTATTTGAACAAAGAAAATTATAGGGTTTATGGTGGAATATGTACGAACTGTTATTATAAAAAAGCTATTGAATATATGAGAAAAAGTATTGATAATCCTAAATTTTATATATTTACAAATGACAGTGAATGGGCAAAAATGCAGTTTAAAGAAAATGATATGGAAGTAGTTGAATGTAACAATGGAAATAACAGCTATTTAGATATGTTTCTTATGAGCAGCTGTAAGGCCAATATTATTGCGAATAGTACGTTTAGCTGGTGGGGAGCATGGCTTAATTCAGAACAAGAAAAACTCGTTATAGCGCCTAAAAAATGGTTTAATAATCATGAAATTAATGATATTGTATGTGAGAGCTGGATAAAAATAGATTCTCAGGGTGAAATATGAAGATATTAATAAGCGTGCATACTTATTATCCGGATAAAAATGGCGTACAGATGGTTACGCAATATATTGCGGAAGGATTAGCTAAAAAACATGAGGTTAAAGTTATAACCGAATTAAAAGAAAATTATCTTAGAAAAGAGATATATAATAATGTTTCTATTGAGAGAATAAAAATAAATAGTTTTGATGGTAAATTTACTGGGGAAAAAAATAAGTATCTGTCTTTTATTAAGGATTATAATCCTAAGGTTTTAATAGTTGTATGTACACAATCTTGGCCATTTGACTGGGTCATGCATAAACTAAACGATATGGATTGTATTAAAATATTATATACCCATGGATATTCAGGATTAATGAAACATTATCCCATTATAAAAGATATAATTCATTTACGCCCTAGAGCTTTGAAATATCATTGGCATTGGATGCGGTATTATAAAAATGCTTATAAATATATAGCACAATTTGATTTAGTGACTTATTTATCTGAAAATAATATTTCTGTTTGGTATGCAAAGAAGCATAATCTTTGTAATGGTGAAATTCTCGTAAATGCGGTTGAAAATATGTTTTTTGTGAACACGGCCTATGAACGTGTAAAAGTAGAATCTGCAAGAGAAGAAGTTAAATTTATTTACGTGGCAAATTATGATTCCAACAAAAATCAAAAATTTGTTTTGGAAGCGTTTTATCAGTCAGAAATAAAGAATGCAAGGCTTATATTTGTAGGCAGTAAGAAAAATTCATATTATAAAGAAGTAGTTGAATTGAATTCTAAGTTGGAAAGAGAGTACGGAAAGAGGCAGATAGATTTTTTATATAATCAGCCAAGAGAGAGTATTCCTGATTTATTAAGAGATTCTGATGTTTTTGTGTGTGGAAGCATAAAAGAAGAATATCCAGTTATGCTTTGTGAGGCAGCTGCAGAAGGATTGCCTATTATATCTACCAGGGTTGGACATGCTCCCACTATGCCGGGGTGTATTGTGGTAGATACACAGGAAGATATGGCTGCTGCGATGAAAATGTTGTGTTGCAATAGGGAAGAACGTATAATAAAAGGGCAGCTATTACAAAATTATGCCAAAGAAAATTATGTAATAGAAGAAAAAGTGAAATGGCTGGATAATAAAATTAGTTTATTGTTAAATAAAGGGTGAGGTGTGCAGTGAATATAGCAATTATTCCGTGGGATGAAAGTCTTATAAAAGATACTATATTTATTCCAAAAAGTGCGGACTATTTAGATTCGCATATTCTTCTACGCAAGGCGTTTTTAGATAGGGGCCATGATATTCATACTATTGATATGTATGAAAATATAGAAGAGGTTGATTGTTTCCTATTTTTCACGTTGAATTATTATTGGTTGAATAAGGTTATACAAGCAGGAATGCAAAATAAAATGATATATTGTAGTAGTGAACCGGCGGTTGTAAAACCTATTAATTCAGCCAAAGGATATATAAAATTATTAAAAATTTTTCCATATATTATGACGTGGAATGATGATTTGGTAGATGATAATAGAATTTTTAAAAGAAATATACCATATTATTTTTTAAAGTATTATGGTGAAAAAACATTCGGTGAACGGAAATTGCTGGTTAATATGTCTGGGAATAAGTCATCAAAGCATCCTAAACAGTTATATAGTGAACGCGTAAAGGTAATAGATTATTTTGAAGATAAATATCCGGAACATTTTGACTTATATGGACCTGGATGGGACAAAAAAAAGCATCCTTGCTATAAAGGAATTGTGGATAATAAGTTTAAAACTTATGGTAATTATAAATTTGCATTATCATTGGAAAACACATATGGAGTCAAAGGATATATTACTGAGAAAATATTTGATTGTCTTACAGCAGGGATTGTTCCTATATATATGGGAGCTGAAAACATAAATGAATTTGTTCCGGAAAATTGTTATATAAGTTATTCAAAGTTTTCTACTGTTTCTGAGTTAGCAGATTATCTATTATTAATGGATGAAATTAGATATAATGAATATTTAAATAATATAGATAAATTATTAGATTCAAATATTCAAAGACCTTTTAGCAGCGAAGAATTTTGTGAAGACATTTTGACTGTTATTAATAAAGGAAATATTAAGCTTAGTATTCCTCCATATATTTATACGTTTATAAAAACGAGATGTTTGCAAGATAAAATTAATATGAGATATATAACGTCAAAAAAGGCTATTAAAAAGTTTATAACTAAATAAAGTTATAATATGTGGAGATTAGAATGTTAAAAAAATTAGATTATATTTTTGATAAGAGTTCTAAAATAACGTTGGTTTGGTTATTACTGTTGATAATTATTGGAAGCTTTTTTGAAATGATTGGAGTAACAGTTTTTATGCCTTTTATTGAGCTTATTGTTGATAATGAATCACTCCAAACAAATAGTTTTTTGCAGAATATGTTCACTATTTTTCCAATATTATCATTACAAGGACAAATAGCATTTGTAGCTATATTAATAATAATTTTTTATATAGTTAAAAATATTTATTTATCCTTTATGCAGAATAGTATATTAAATTTTTCATATAAGACACGTATGAGGATTGCAACACAACTTTTAGCAACTTACATGTCAGAACCCTATTCCTTTCATTTAAATAAAAACGCGGCTGAGTTGCAGCGTTCCTTACAAATTGATGCTAATCAATTTATGCTATTGCTTAATGGTGCTTTACAGTTTATCGCTGAAATCACTGTATGTATTGCAATTGGTTTGTTCCTGTTTCATACCAGTCATTCAATAACAGTTATTGTAGCAGGATTACTCATATTTTGTGTAGGTCTTTATTATGAGGTATCAAAAAAAATTTCTTTGCGTTTGGGTGAACAAAATCAAAATTACAATTCAAAACTGATGCAGTGGATTAATCAATCTTTAGGAGGAATTAAAGAAGTAAAAGTCTTAGAAAGAGAAGAATATTTTGTTAGTGCCTATAAAGAAAATTATAAAAAATTAATTAAAGGAGCAAAAATGAATGAGATGTTAGCAACTGTTCCTAAATATATAACAGAAACAGTTGTTATGTCGGGATTATTGTTTGCAATTATTTTCAAGTTGTATTTTGGACATGGGGAATTAACGACTTTTATCCCACAATTAACAGCCTTTGCATTAGCTGCCTTTCGCCTATTACCATCCATTGGTAAAATTAATGCTTATATTAATAATATTATGTATTGTCTTCCTTCGTTGGAGTTAATTTACAATGATTTTAAGGATGTTGAGGGACATACATTTATTGAAGAAAAGGAAGATGCAACATTAAATAAGTATAGATTTGAAAAAGAAGTAAGCATTAACAATATAGTATATAAATATCCTAATACGGAAGTAAATGTCATAAATAATGTAAGTTTTAAAATTCCAAAAGGAAAAACGGTAGCTTTTATAGGTAGTTCCGGAGCAGGAAAAACTACAATGGCCGATATTATATTAGGATTGCTGCCTCCGACTTCTGGTACAATAACGGTTGATGGATGGAACATATTTGAACATATGCATGAGTGGCATAAAATGTTGGGGTATATTCCGCAATCAATTTATTTATCTGATGATAGTATTCTTAATAATGTTGCATTTGGTATTGATGAAGATAAAATTGATATTGAAGCTGTACGTGAAGCTTTACGAAAGGCACAGCTTCTTGAGTATGTGGAATCTTTACCGGATGGTTTAAATACATTTGTTGGAGATAGGGGTGTGAGACTTTCCGGGGGGCAACGTCAAAGAATTGGTATTGCAAGGGCTTTATATCATAATCCGGATATTCTCGTGTTGGATGAAGCTACATCAGCATTAGATAATGAGACAGAACAGGCTGTTATGGAATCAATTGAAAATCTCCAGGGATTAAAAACAATGATAATAATTGCTCACCGTTTAACTACAATAAAGAAAGCTGATCTTATTTTGTCGGTTGAAAAAGGAAGTATGATTGTAAAAGAAAAGAATGAATTATTTTAGTGGATATTCCGAAAGTGATAAATTATTATGATTATTATTAAGATTATGGGCGGATTTGCAAGTCAGTTAAACAAATATATTTTTGGTTATAATATAGCTGAGTTTCTGGGAGCAGAATTAGGGCTGGATATCAGTGATTATTATAGGGGATATTTTAGGCCACTTTCATTGTGTTATTTAGCTCTGCCTGACTGTAAAGTATTTACATCAGGGATTAAAAAAAAGGATTTTAAAAGGTTAAAATATATCCGCAATAATAATGATTTTGCAGATATGTTGATAAATTATAGTAATAAAAATGATTATTATATAGATCGTGAGGAAACTGATTTTGCTGATGCTTTAAAAGAGCATCAGAATCTGTTAGTTAACGTACAGAGTAGTTTAATACGTAATCTTAATTTTCGGGTTAAAACAGTATTTTTAGATTATTTTCGGAAAGAAATAAAAGGCAAAATTAGTGTGGCTGTGCATGTAAGGAGAGGAGATTTTGTAACATTAGGATGGCAGGATGATGTGAATTTTTATTATGCTGCCATTGAATTTATTAAAGATAGTCATCCAGATGCAGAATTTTATTTTTTTTCAAATGATTTGAGTTGGACAAAGCAGGCCTTCGGATATGATTTAAGATATCATTATATAAATAGTTATGATGGGAATTTAGGTGATGTAGAAGAATTATTTTGTATTTCTGAATGTAATTTCAGGATATTGTCGCAGTATAGCAGCTATGGGTTGTTAGCCAATATAATTGCGGGATCTCACAGGCAGAATGGATTTGCAGTGATTTCGGGGAATATTTCCGGTGCCGGGCGGCCCGAAACCTTGAATGATATTCATAAATCTAACATAAATTTGTGTGTTAAGATGAAGTCACGCTTGACTGCAGTTTCAAGGGGAGGCCTTATATATTTAACTGAGAATGAAATAGAAGAATATAGTAGTAGATTCAAATTTATCGATTATAGAAATTATAGTAATCAGATAATTGAGATGCAATGTTCGGATTCCTCAAAGATACATGCCTATGTTAATAAATTGGGAATGAACGTTAATAATGTTAGTTTAAATAGCAATGAAGATATATATAAATTAAGATATGAGGCATATGCAAAAGAAAAGAATAGTAATAGGTTATTTGATATTTTAAATACACTTTCTAATATAAGTAATAGTGAGTGGATTAGGCAAGAATGGAGAAATTATTATCACGTAGATAATAAAGTTAAAAAAAAGATTATAATTTTCAGCAATGAATGTCCTAATAAATGGTATGTAAAGCGAATGCTTTATTGGGCTATTCTGAATAAAAGAATTGAAAATGATGTTGTATATGTAAATATTTATAATATCGGACGAAATGATCGTGATGTAATAGAAGTGCCTGTTAAAAATATGGATGGTGTACCATATAAGATTAATATTAAATGTATAAAAAAATGTTCCGAATTATTTGAATTTTTTGATCATATTAATGTAGATTCTTTTGTTTTTTCAGATATTGCAATTCCTTTATTTATAAACTATAAAAAGGTAACGGGATATTATTTTTTTGATAAAAAATATAGTTTATTTACTTTAGTTAAAAAATTTGGTTTAAGTAAATTACATTTATGTAATAATTTTATAAAGAACGCGACGAAAAATATAGAGATTGGAAGTGAGAAACATATATATTTGCGGAATATAGTAAGTGAATTTATTTTTGATAAAGATTTGGAGAGAGCGTTGAAATTTTTGCAGTCTGGTGGGGGAATTGATGGAAGTTCGAGTTAGTGTATGTATACCATGCTATAATGCTGAAAATTATATTTTAGAAACTTTACAGAGTTTACTGAATCAAACCTATAAAAATTTCGAAATTATTGTTATAGATGACGGCTCAGAAGACAATAGTATTGAAAAAATAGAGTCTATGATTCTTAAGGACAAAAGAATTCATTTATATAAAAACAATAACAATCGTGGGGTTGCATTTACACGAAATCGTGCCTTTGAATTGTGTAATGCAGAATATATAGCTTATATGGATGCAGATGATACAGCACCTCCTAATAGGTTGGAGTTACAAGTAAATTTCCTTGACAGTCATCTTAATATTGATGGTGTAGGAGGTTCCTATAATATTATAAATGAAAAAGGTGAGTTTATTCAAAAAGTGATAATGACTGCACAGTCTCCAGAAATGATAAAGGCTACTTTGCTTTTTAGAAACTGTATTGCCAACGGAAGTGTAATGCTTCGTAAAAGAGTAATAGATGAAGAACAAATAAGGTATGATGAGGAAAAGAAGGATTTGGAAGATTATGATTTTTGGGTAAGGTTTGTGAAAAATCATAATTTTATTAATCTATCTAATATCCTTCAAAATTATAGAGTAACTCAAGAAAGTCTGTCTAGAAAGTGTGCTAATTGTGAGGGGAATTTAAGAGATCAGCGTTTTGATGATATTCATAGGTATGTACTTAAGGAAAGAGGATATTTGCTACCTGCGAAAGAGGAGCAGGTTTATTTTTGTGCAACAAGGGAGAATGGCCATATATCAGGACTGACTGAATATTTTCTTTTGCGGCGAGTTCTTTGGCGGATTAATAAATTCACATCTCAAAAATATCCGGAGTTAAGAAAGGCGGTTTTGTTTAGGAGTAGGGAATTGTATCAGGAACAAAAATATCAAATGTTATCATCTTATTTTTCAAAACTGAGAGGTAAAAATAAAATATATTAGGATATGTTATAGTAATTAGGGGTTATGATGTTATTATGAGGAATAGTATATCAATCAAAAACAAAAAAATATTTAGAGAGAATTTTATTGTATGTATTAGCATTATTTTTATATTTTTAGTAACATGTTATATAAAAAAAATATTCCCTTTTGGAAACTTTACTGTTGATACTTCAGATTTTGAGGGACAAATAGTCCCTTTTTACTATCATGTCTATGATTTTCTTCATGGGAGAAAATCGCTTTTCTTCGATTGGTATACAGGCCTTGGAAGTAATATGGCCGGATTAGTATCTCATTATGGCTTTTTGAGCCCTTTTAATTTGCTATTTTTATTTATTAAAAGAGAGCAAATAGAAACATTTATGACTCTTTTTATTGCAATAAAGTTAGTATTTATAGGGCTATCGATGCTTTTTTTTCTGAATAAGTGTTTCAGTAGAATCCCGTCTGGCTGGAAAGTTATATTGTGTTTATTATATGTCTTTAATGGTTTTACAATGCAATATTTTATTTTTCCAATGTGGTTAGATATCGTTTTTATTTTCCCTTTGTTAAATTATTTTTTATTTATATTGTTAACAAATGATAAAATTAGTATAGGATACATAATATCTTTGTCATATGTATTATTAATTAGTATAATGCAAAGTTATATGGTGATAATTTATATTGTCCTTTTAACAGGAATATATTTGTTTATTTTTTATAGGAAAAACATAGAACATATAAAGTCGGTTATTTGCAAGTTATTTTTTTGTACAGTAACTTCACTTTGTTGTACAGGTATAATTATTTTACCTGGTGCTATTCACATATTAAGTTCATATCGAATGAATAATAATACTTCAATTATAAAAATATTGGGAACGGTTAATTTTTCAGAACGCAGTAAATGGCTGATGATTACTGGAATTGGAGGACCATTAGGAGTCTTAATATATGGGTTAAAAAAGAAAGAAGAAAAAAAATTTAATTATCTGATCATATTAATTGGATTTTTTTTATCTTTACCAATTATCTTAGAAAGTACAAATTTGTTTTGGCATATGGGCTCTTATATAAATTTTCCTATGAGATTTGGATATATGTTGGTATTTTGGGCAGTTATTGGAGGAGCTATTGGAGTTGTAAATTATGATTTTTTCAAGACGAAACGTAAAATAAAAAGTTATATTATATATTTATTAATAATTTGTATTGAAATTTTAATGATTCCATTCCAATATTGGATTTTAACTGATAATAAAGGAATGTTTTGGATTGCTTTATGTGTGTTTATCCAAACTTTTTTAACATATATTATTTTTTCTTATTTTAGAAATAAATTAATGACTAAAATAAATTATATAGCAGTCATTTGTCAACTAGTAATAATTCCAGTCGCACTTATTGTACCAAATCAAGGACATGCATCACACAATTTTATACCGATAGGAAATATAGTTTATAACTATGTAAATACTCAATCGGTTAATAACCCATTAAAAAGAATCAAGAATATTGATTCATCATTAGAAAGTAATTATCCATATATATGTGCAATTCCTGCTTTATCAAATTATATTCATTTGGTAAATGAAAGACAGATAAATACGGTGAAATCTTTAGGATATGCTCAGACGTTTACTCGTTTATGTGATGCGGGCGGAACACTTTTCAGTGATATTTTAATGGGAATGGACTCAGTTATTGCTGAAACGGATATAAATAACTCTTTGTATGAGAAAGATAAGGATTTAGGCGAATTTGGAATATATAATCTCAAGAATACCTTTAAAAATGAGGGAATATTGATAAACAATACGCAAAGGGTTCAATTAAAAGCGCATTCTGATAATCCATTTATAAATCAAAATGAAATATCTTCTTGTATTTTAGGCACTGATATATTTAGTTTTGTTGTCGATAGATCTTCTTTGTTGACGAATACTTTAGCAGTTGAAGGCATAAAAGAATTATATTTTTATGGATATACAAATGAGAAAATAGAGGTAATAGTGAATGGAAAAAAGATACAAATTCCTAACTTTTCTAATTTGCAAAATACGTGGTATCCAAATGACTTAAATAATGGAATTATTTCATTGGGGACGTTCCAAGATTGTCACGTAAAGATAGAGATTGTTCCTCAGGAGCAAAATGTTGATGTATTATATACTATAGCGGCTCTTGATTTAAATGGTTTTAAAAATGTGGAACCAAGTTATGCAGATTCCTTCTATATTGAAACTGGAAAAAGTAATATATTCATTGAACTAAAATGCGATCAGGATAATATGGAATTATTTTTGCCTGTTTATGCCGACGATGGGTGGGAGTGCACTTTAAATGGAGAAAAAATTAGGTTACAAAGATTTGATGATTTTTTTATTTGCGTTCCTTTGATTAAAGGAAATAATATCATTAAATTAAAATATACTCCTCCTGGTATAAGAATTGGAATTATTTTAACGATTGTTGGATTAATATTTTTGGAAAGTATAGTTTCAAGAGGGCAACAAAAAAATAAGTACATTTTAAACTTATTATTCATTTTATTTGTAATTTTATTTCTTTTTATTATATTACTGTTTTATATATTAGCATTAGCTGTTTTACTTGTATCAATCATATAGCTTTATTAAAGATGTAAAAATATATTATAACTTTGAAAGGTTATGTAATATGAAAGATGCTGTAGATGAAAATTTTAATTCTCGACAATATTATTTAGATATTCTGAGAATTATTGCGTGTTTTATGGTCATAATGATTCATATAATTTCTATGGATTTTAATAACTATTTGCCAGCCACAAATGAGTGGAAAGTTATGAATTCATATGACAGTATAATAAGATATAGTGTTCCTCTATTTTATATGATTAGTGGCGCACTTTTCTTGGGTAGCAACAGCATTATTTCTATAAAAAAATTATATCTTAATAAGATATTTCATTTACTTATTTTATATATAGTATGGTCAATCTTTTATGCGGTAGATGATATAGGAGTAAATATAACCATTAATAATATAAAACTATTGATTGAAAAATCATGGTACCATAAATACCACATGTGGTTCATTCCTAGTGTACTGTATCAATGATATTTAGCACAACCACCAACCCTATTATGGGTTAG